>Ga0209062_1000194_pt1 | contig 227380 bp, 208 predicted proteins | sample Coa_R2_2_FD_187158 | JGI IMG/M metagenome (GOLD analysis project Ga0209062, IMG submission 187158) | Surface soil microbial communities from Centralia Pennsylvania, which are recovering from an underground coalmine fire - Coalmine... | ecosystem: Environmental > Terrestrial > Soil >... | reverse complement strand
GGCGAGATCGCGATTTTCCACGGACCGCGACGCCTGGTCCGCTGGCCCGCAAACCAGGAGGAGAAGGACGCCGCGTTCCGCTCGGCCGCGTAACTCCGCTTCACGGCCGCCGCGGGCTGTGGACGGCATGGACAAGGCTGACGCCTTGCCCACTCCGCCCACAGCAGAACAGAAACAGAAAAGCGGACATTTGATGTGCTACATAAACCGGACAACTTCAGAAGCTCGCTACAGACCTCGATGCGGCCGAGAGCGCCGGAAAACGCCATGACGGTAGAGCGGCTGGTCAAATGAAAGTGAGCGAGAGAGCGTTATTCACCCTTGTTGGAACGCCAAGCCGAAGCGCCGAGCCCCGAATGGGCCGCCTATCTGGCCCCTACAGACGAGCGCTCGGACCTGATCTCATATTGTTGGCTCGCGATCAGCGGTTTCTGATAAATTTCCGCACAACAACGCCAGCGGGAGGAAATCCGATGACCGCCCTGACCCAAAGCTATGTCCACGGCGCCAGCGACAAGCCGCTGCTCGGCGAGACGGTCGGCCAGTTGCTCGACCGCATGGCGGCGGAAGGGCCGGACCGGCCGGCTTTGGTCACACGACATCAGAACGTGCGCTGGAGCTACGCCGAGTTGCGCGACCGCGCCAACGACCTCGCTTGCGGCCTCATCGCGCTCGGCCTCAATCCCGGCGAGCGCATCGGCATCTGGTCGCCGAACAACTCGGAATGGGTGCTGACCCAATTCGCCACCGCCAAGGCTGGGCTGATCCTCGTCAATATCAATCCGGCCTATCGCGCCCATGAATTCGAATATGCGATGAACAAAGTCGGCTGCAAGGCGCTGATCCTCGCGCCGGGCTTCAAGGGCAACGACTACCTCGCCACTCTGCGCAGCCTCGCGCCCGAACTCGACGCCGCCTCGCCCGGACGCTTGATGTCGACTCGGCTGCCTTCGCTCAAGATCGTCATCCGCCTGGGCGACGAAAAAAGCAGCGGCATGCATAATTTCGCCGACGTCGCGAAGCCCGCCAGCCCGGCGCAGCTCGCCGAACTCGCCAAGCTCGAATCGACCCTGCAATTCGACGATCCGATCAACATCCAGTTCACCAGCGGCACGACCGGCGCGCCGAAAGGCGCCACGCTCACCCACCATAACATCGTCAACAACGGCTATTTCATTGGCGAAGCGATGCGGCTGACCCCGGCGGACCGGCTCTGCATCCCGGTTCCGTACTATCATTGCTTCGGCATGGTGCTCGGCAATCTCGCCTGCGTGACGCATGGCTCGTGCATGGTCTCGCCGTCGGAAGGGTTCGATCCGCTTGCGGTGCTCGAGACGGTTCAAGCTGAGCGCTGCACCGGCCTGCACGGCGTGCCGACCATGTTCATCGCCATTCTCGGCCATCCCGAATTCAAGCGCTTCGATCTTTCGACCTTGCGCACCGGCATCATGGCCGGCTCCCCCTGCCCGGTCGAAGTGATGCGGCGCGTCAACTCGGAAATGCATATGAGCGAGGTGACGATCGCCTATGGCATGACCGAGACCAGCCCGGTCAGCTTCCAGAGCGCCTATAACGATCCGCTCGAGCGCCGCGTCTCGACCGTCGGCCGCATCCAGCCGCATATCGAGGTCAAGATCGTCGACAATGAGGGCCGCATCGTGCCGCCCGGGACGCCGGGCGAATTGCTGACCCGCGGCTATTGCGTCATGCGCGGCTATTGGGGCGATCCGGAGGGCACGCGCAAGGCGATCGACGAGGCGCGCTTCATGCATACCGGCGACCTCGCGACCCTCGACGCGGAGGGCTATTGCAACATTGTCGGGCGGATCAAGGACGTCGTTATTCGCGGCGGCGAGAATATCTATCCGCGCGAGATCGAGGAGTTTCTCTATACGCACCCGGCGATCGCCGACGTGCAAGCCTTCGGCGTGCCGGACAAGCATTACGGCGAGCAGCTCTGCGTCTGGATCAAGCTGAAGAACGACGCCAAGCTGAGCGAAGAGGAGGTCGCCGCCTATTGCCGCGCCTCCATCGCGCACTACAAGGCGCCGAAATATGTTCGATTCGTCGACGAGTTCCCGATGACGGTGACCGGCAAGGCGCAGAAGTTTATCATGCGCGAGAAGATGATCGCAGAGCTCGGGCTGGCGGAGGAGAGGACGGCGTGAGGGTTGCTCTTAGACGCGCGCGCCGGCTCTGGCTGAACGTACGGGCCCCTTGCGACGTCATTGCGAGGAGCGAAGCGACGAAGCAATCCATTCATAGGGCTGAGCCTTACGAATGGATTGCTTCGCTTCGCTCGCAATGACGATTGCGTTTACCCGAAAGAAACTCGCTCTCGCCAAGGGCGAACGGACGCAGCACGTCGTCTCGCTAGACGCCGTCGCCGTGGCGCGCGCTCCGGCCGCGGGTTTAGCGGAGGCGCGGCGAAAAATTGGCCAGCGATCCGGCGTATTCTTTCGGAATGGGATGTCGATAGGTATTGACCTTCGACGTCCGCAGGCCGAGGCGCGCCGCGCCTTCGGCGAGCGCGACCGCGCAGGCGACTCCGTCGAGCACCGGGGCGCCGATCGCATCCGAGAGGTCGCGCGCGAGTTCGGTCATGCCGGCGCAGCCCAGGACGATCGCCTCGGCTTTATCCTCGGCCAAGGACTTGCGCGCCTCGTCCAGGATCAGTTGACGAGCATTGGAGCCGGGATCCTCGAGATCGAGAACCGCGACCTCCGAGGCGCGCACGCCGGCGCATCGGCTCGCCAGCCCGTATTTGGCTATATTGTGCCTGATCGGCGCGACGGAGCGCGACAACGTCGTCACCACGCCGAATCGGTCGGCGAGAAGGCTCGCCATATGAAAGCCGGCCTCGCCGATGCCGACGACCGGATTCCGGCTCATGCAACGCGCCGCGTCGAGGCCGGTATCGTCGAAGCACGCGATCACGGTCGCGTCGATCTCGCCCGCCCTGCGGATTTCTTGAATGATCCCCTGAACTGAGAAGGCTTCGTCGTAATAGCCTTCGATGCTCGGGGGGCCGAACTCGGGATTGACGACGACGATCTCCACGCCGGGCGAGGCGGCGGCGCTCGCCGCCGCGCCGATCTTCCGCGTCATCGACGCAGTCGTGTTAGGATTGATGACGAGAATGCGCATGTGGACGCCGAGCCTTCAGATATCGCCGCCCAGATAGAGATGCTGGACGCGAGAGTCCTTGACGAGGTCGGCCGAGGCGCCGGATAGCGCCACCGAGCCCGTGGTCAATGCGTAGGCGCGGTGAGAGACGCGCAAGGCCATCCGCGAATTCTGCTCGACCAGCAAAACGCTGACCTTGTCATCGCGATTGATCGAGACGATGGACCGGGCGATGTCTTGCACGATTTTGGGCGCGACGCCGAGCGACGGCTCATCGAGCAACAGCAATTTTGGCTTCGCCATCAAAGCCCGGCCGATGACCAGCATCTGTTGCTCGCCGCCGCTCATCGTCCCCGCCGCTTGACGATAGCGCTCCTTCAACCGCGGAAAGCGCGCGAGCACCATGTCTAGGGAGGCGCGCACGCCCGCCGAGTCCTTTCGCGAGAAGGCGCCCATCAGCAGATTGTCGTGCACCGACATATAGGGAAAGACACGGCGGCCTTCCGGAACCATGGCGATGCCGAGACCGACGATCGCCTCCGGGCTGAGGCCGTCGATTCGGCGGCCGTCGAAATGAATTTGACCGCTCCGGATTTTACGCAGTCCGGAAATGGCTCGCAGGATCGAAGATTTGCCGGCGCCGTTCGCGCCGATCAGCGCGACGGTCTCGCCTTGCATCAGCTCCACCGAGACGCCCTTCAGCGCATAGATGTGGTCGTAAAAGAGCTCGACATTGGCGAGGTTCAAGAGCGGCTGCATGGCTAAACGCCGATCGTCTCGTCCTCGACGCCGAGATAGGCTTCGATGACTCTTTCGTTGCTCTGGATTTCCGTCGCCGTCCCTTCTGCGATCTTCGCGCCGAAGTTCAAGACGACGATGCGGTCAGAGATGCGCATGACGGCGGCCATGTCGTGCTCCACCAGGAGCAAGGTGACGCCGCGATCGCGGACCGCGCGGGTCATCTCGACGGCGCGCCGCGTCTCGTCGTGGTTCATCCCGGCAAAGGGCTCGTCGAGTAGCAGTATCTTCGGATTGGCGGCAAGTCCGATCGCGACGCCGAGCGCTCGCAAGCTTCCTTGCGGCAGGTTGCTGGCGATTTCGTCCGCCACGGCGCGCAGTCCGAGAAACTCCAGTATCTCGTCCGCCGAGCGGCCAAATTCCGCTTCGTCTTCTCGGGCGGCTTTCGTGCCGAGGTAAAAGCCCAAAAGCCCGGCGTGAGAACGCAAATGATGGGCGACGATGACGCTGTCGCGGACGGTGAGCCCCTTGAAGATCGTCGTCTCCTGAAAGGTGCGAACGACGCCTTTGCGCGCGACGATATGCGGCGCCAAGCCCGATATGCGCTCGCCTTTGAAGCGGACTTCGCCGCGGGTGGGCCGGACGAACGACGCTATCAGCTTGAACAGCGTCGACTTTCCCGCGCCGTTGGGGCCGATCACCGAAAGGATCTCGCCTTCCGCGACATCGAACGAGACGTCGTTGACCGCGACCAGCCCGCCATATTGTTTGGTGATCCCGGATACGGTCAGGATTGGCGCCATGATCAGCTCCTGCGCCAAATCAAGGGCCGAACGCGCTTGCGGAAATTGAGCGGCCGGATGCTCAGCAGGCCGTTGGGGAGCACGAGCATCAGCGCGATCATCACGCCGGAATAAATGAGGAGCTGATATTGACCGGCTTGGAACAGCAAATCCCAGCCGAAATAGAGGACGAGCGTGCCGAGCATAGGTCCGAATACGAAGCCGAGGCCGCCGAGAAAGCAGTTGAGCATGAAGTTGACGCTGTCTGCGACCGTAAAGCTCGACGGATAGACGGACTGGGCGATGGCGGCGAAAATCGCGCCGCCGATCCCGCCGAAGAAAGACGAGATGGAATAAGCGAGCACGCGCAGCGCGGGCACGTTCAGCCCCATCGACGAGGCCAGCTCTTCGTTTTGCTGGAGCGCGACAAAAAGGCGCCCGACGCGGGAATGCACGAGGCGATAGAGCGCCGCGAAGCACACGCACATGACCGCGACCGAGAGATAGTAGAAGGCTTCGTTGCGCTCGGCGAACGTATCAAAGGACGGGACGAGCGTGAGGCCGAAAAGGCTGATCGGACCTGGCGGCGGAAGGCTGACCATGCCCTTGGCGCCATTGGTGATCGGCAGGGCCAGGGCAAGCAGGCGCACGACTTCCGTCAGCACGAGCGTCACCATGGCGAAATAGACGCCGCGAAGACGCAGGATCGGTAGGCCGATCAGGACGCTGGCCGCTGCGCAGAACGCGCCGGCAAGCGGGAGGGTGATCCAGAACGAGACGCCGTAACGGACCACCAGAATTGCGGAGACGTAGCCTCCCATGAGGGCGTAAGCGCCCTGACCGATATTGATCCGGCCAATGTAAAAGGTGAGCCAGACGCCGCCGCTCGCGATCGCCAGCAACGCGACCGAGCTCAGCGTGTAGTAGAAGTCGGTTCGATGGGTGAGGCCGATGAGGACGGGCACCGCGACGAAGACGGCGAAGACGAAGATGACGAGCGTAGCGAGGCGGGCGGAGGTCGACATCGTCTTCAGCCCCACGGTTTGCCCATGAGCCCATTGGGGCGGACGCTGAGGAAGGCCATCAACGCAGCGAAAATGACCAGATAGGTGACATCGCCATAGGAGTGCAGCACGCTGAGGCCGACGGATTCGAGCATGCCGAGAATGAAGCCTCCGGCGATCGCTCCGCTGATGACGCCGGCCCCGCCGATCATGACCATCATGAACGCTTTGATGGAGATCGGGCCGCCAATGCCCGCATTCACGCCGGTTATCGCGACAAGCAGCCCGCCGACAAGACCGGCCAGCAGAGCGCCAAGCGCGAAGCCGACCAGCGAATAGAACTCGACCGGCACGCCCATGAGTTGGGCGGCGACGCGATCTTGCGCCAGAGCGCGCATCGCCCGTCCGGGCTTCGTGTATCTCATCATCAGAATGAAAGCCGCGATGAACAGAACCGCGAGAAACCCGACCAGGATACGGTCATAGGGCATGATGAGATTGTCCGAGACCCAGACGCCCGAAACGATTTTCGGAACGCCGCGCTGCTTTTCCCCGAACAGCAGCAGGATGAGCGCGTCGAGAAAATAGGCGACGCCCGCCGCGAGCAACATCGTGCTTTCCTCGCGCTTGCTTCGCCTTATGACTGTGCGGAACAGAAACCGCTCGATCAAACCGCCCAGGACGGCGAGCGTCACGGCCGAGGCGGCAAGCGCGACGACGAAGGGCAAATGCATTTGGCCGTAGAGTTCATAAGTGACGAATCCGCCGAGAACGTACATTTGGCCATGGGCGAAATTGAGCACGTTCATCAGCGCGAAAATAAGCGTCAGGCCGAGCGCGATGAGCGCGTATTGCGCGCCGAGATAGAGCCCGTTGGCGACGACTTGCTCCATGGCGAAGCACCCCCTGGGAGAGGCGGGATCCGCCCCTCCCTATCAAGCATGACCGACCAGTTCAGTCGACATCGGCGACGAACAACGTCTGGAATTTTCCGTCTTTGTACTCGTTTACGACCAGCGGCACGGCGATCTGCCGCTTTTGGCCGAACGAGGTCATGCCGACATAGCGCAAAACGTTCTCGCCTTTAAGGTAGGGATTCGGCGCCGAGAACGTGTCGATCGTCTTCTTGTACTCCTCGACATTGTCGATGGCCTTAGGATTGGCCTTCAGCGTGTCGACGATGTATTCGAGCGCATAGACCTTGGTGTTCGACTCGTCGTTGTACTCGTTAAACATCTTGGTGTAGCGGTCGATGAACTCCTCCATGGTCTTCGATCGTATCTCGGGCGTAGAGGCGCCGCCGACCGAGATGAAGCCGTTGGCGAGGTCTCCGGCGCCTTCTTCGAGCACCTTGGCGTCTTGCGCGGTTTCCGTCGAAATCAGGCCCTGATAGCCGAGCTCGCGCGCCGAGCGAATCAAGAGCGGCGCATTGGCCGGCGCGACGCCGGAGAGGACCAGCAAATCGGGCTTCAGCTTCACGATCGGCGTAAGCACCGGGGTGAAGTCGCGGGTGTCGTTTTCGTATGTGTCTCTATCCGCGACGACGGTGAGGCCGAGAGCTTTGGCCGCCGCGACGCCGCCGTCGCGCTGGCTGAGCGGATCCGATTCGTTGGCGGCGACGAAGGCCACTGTTTTTACGCCCCGCTTTTCCTTCAGATACTTATAGATCGCCGGGGCCGATTGATAATTGGCGACCATGCCGAGGATCGCGTTGGAGGCGGGCTTTGTGTAGAGCTCTTTCGGGAAGGCGTAGGGGAAATAGATGATGCCCGATTTTTCCGCGACGGGCCGCACCGCCGCCGCGCCGTCGTCGACATTGGGGCCGACGACATAGTGGATGCCTTCTTGCGCCATCTTCTCCATGCCGGCGATGGCTCGTTTAGGGTCCTTTTGATCGTCGAACGTGACGACGTTGATCTTGTAGTCGTCCTCGCCGATTTTCACGCCGCCTTTTTCATTGAGCCAGGCGGCGAGCGTCTGCATCGAGCGGACGTTCGAAGTGCCCCAGGCGGCGGCGGGGCCGCTGGTGACGCCGACAAAGCCGACATTGAGGGTCTTGTTCGCTGCGTCGGCCGGGCCGGAGTTCAGCGCGATCGCGGCAGCGGACGCGAAGCCGAATAAGGCCGTGCGAAAGGGCAGGGTCGTTCGAGCCATGTGTCGTTCCTCCCATAAGCGGCCCTCGCTCGCTCGACTGCGGGGGCGCGCGCAGCAGGGGCGAAGGCTCGCCAGGATAGTGGACAATTGCCAAACTGATTGTCAACGATTATTTTATTTTTGTCGACAATTTTGGCGACTCGCCTACCCATTGCCGGGCTAGGGTCTCGCGGTCGGCTTTGCAGAAGCCTGAGAGGCGCTCGACTTTCGTACCTAAGGCGAGCAAGAATCCGGTAAGGGAGCGTGAGCAAAAGCTAATGGATGCACGAAATCAGGAGTCCCGCAGCCCGGCCTCCGACGGACAAATCGTCGATCGAATATTCGCAGCGGTCATGGAGCGCCGCCTGCAGCCTGGCGCGAAACTGCCGGAGAACGTCCTTTGCGATACTTTCGGCGTCAGTCGAAGTCAGATTCGACGCGTCTTCGTCGTCCTCGCCGAACGGGGCATCGTGGCGCTGCATCCCAATCGCGGCGCCTTCATTGCAAGTCCTACGCCCGACGAGGCTCGCGACGTCTTTGAAGCGCGCCGAAAAATCGAGCGATCCGTCGTCGCCGAGGCGGCGCGCCGGATCACGGCCAAGCAGATCGAGGAGCTCCGCAATTATATCGCCGGCGGGGCCGCGGCCGCCGCGGTTGAGAATCGTCAGGAGGCGGTTCGCCTCTCAGGCGAGTTTCACGTCAAGCTCGCCAAAATCGCAGGCAATCCGGTGCTTGCGCGATTTGTCGAGGAACTGGTGGCGCGCACGTCGTTGATCATCGCGATGTTCGGTTCGAGGCAGTCCTTTTCCTGTTCCGAGCAGGAGCACAACGCGCTGCTCAAGGCGCTCGAGGATCACGACGAGGCGCGCGCGACGGCGCTCATGGACCATCATCTCGAACATATCGAGCGCGAGCTTGTCGTGCTCGACGCCGAAACCGAGCCGGCTGACATCCGAAAGATTCTCGCCCTGTGAGCGGCTGCCGCTTCCGGGCTAGATTTCCCAACGAAGCTTATCGATCAGCTTTTTGCAATACGGGTTGTCCGGCTCACGCTGAAGTCCGATCCCGGCAACATCGAAGGCTCGTCTTGTATCACCGCTATGTAAATGGAGCCACGCCAGCCGTGATAAGTCCGTTGCCGAGGATTCAGCCAAATGCTGCTCCATTATCTTCGCTAACGAACCGAATACCGCAACGCGATCGGCTAGGTCGGCCAATCCTATCTTCTCGCGCTCAGTATTCAGCCAGTTTGCCATGTTACTCACTTCGTAGAGAAGCGGGCTCCTGACCTTCGCCGCTTCGAGAAAAGCTCCGCACGCACCAACAACATCTCCGGTCAACTTGTACAAAGCCATTAGTTTGCGCCAAGCATCATAGCCCTCGTCGTCCTCCGGCTTTGCCTCGAGATAACGTCGCACATACTCTGTCGCCTGATTGATAGAACCGCGCCCGCCGACTTCCTGGACTAAATCAGCAAGTAGCAGCCAGGCCGGAGAATAACTCTGAGCTATGAATTCTAGAACTGGTTGCATCGTTTCGAAAGAGACTTTACCGGAGGTAGCATTCTCGGCCACGCTACGAAATAAGCTTCTGATTCTGGGCTTAACTCCTTCTTTGAGAGATGTGGCCGCAGTCGGCCCAAGCTCCTGAAGCAAAGCAATATCACTTTCGATCAATGTTCGTATTGGACTCACCTTTAACTTCCGCGCGCCGAATATGGCTGCGGTGAGAGGCGTATCCAAAAAATCAGTCCCGTCTTGAGCGGTTATGCGTTGAACGAGCGACATTCTGACGAGTTCATCCACCGCCCCGGTGGGGTCAATACGCTCTGATTGACCCCGCAATAGAACTGCCTCCACTGCCAATTCGGGCACCAAAGATCGCCAACCGCTAAGTGTAAGAAATATTCTGCTGGCAAGCGGCGAAAGGTTGGAGAACGTCCGTTCAAACAACGCATCTAAGATTTCCTCTTTTCGAGCGATGATTTGCCTCGGCTTTCCCCTCCCCTTAGAGTCGGCTACCTCCCCCAGTACAATCTTGATCACGTACGGATGCCCGCCGGATTGCTCCAACACGTCTTCACGGAGCGAGGTCGTGATAACATTCTCAATGCCCAGGGTCCTGGCAGTACGATCTATGAGCTCATTTGCTTCTGCGGTTTCCATGCCCGAGATATCGATCGGATAATCCGCTTTGAAATCGCGAAACCGACTAGTGATCACAACCTTGTTTGGCAGTCGGATATTTGTGTCTATCCATTTGAATAGATCGACAGGGCTCCTAACAGTCTCAAAATTGTCGAAAACGAATAAGATTGGAGCGCTGAGCTCGCTCTTTCTGAGATTTTCTGCCATCCGAACAATGTTCTGAGATCGCGATGTATCTCCTTCTTTGGGTTCGCCCATCAGAGAAACAAACTCGTCGGCGATATCGTACTCGGTGAGGACTTGGGGCCTGACGACTTTTGGTCCAACGGGAGATAGGTCAATATCACGAGCGCTAAACCATAATATGGCTTCGTAGCGTGTAGTCGTTGCCACTTCGTGCAAAGTTGTCAGTGCGAGACATGTCTTTCCGATACCGCCGCGACCAACTAACGTCACTATCGGATGGCGATCATTTGAAATTGCCTCCACAATCTCACGCTCAAGTCGTGGGCGGCTAACGTAGGCATTCGGTATCGGCGGAAGATTTGTGAAGACCTTTCCAACTATTTCTAAAGTCCCTTTCCCATGCGTTTCGCTTGGAGGCCTCTGCGTAGCAGTAGAAAGATAAGGTCCCGGATCACCGTCGAGCCTGCTATCAGAAATCAGCGAGTGTAATTCGAAGCGCTTATCGTTAAAAGCTCCGTTTGGGAAGTAGAAATCGGATATATCGACATCGGTACGAACGAGATCAACAAGTCTTGGTTTGCCGAAGAGAATATAAACACCATCGGAATAATTTTCACCGGCAATGGCCTCTGCTGATTTGAGAGACTTGAATGCTTCATGGTCATCGTTAAGGGGGACTACCTTATATTTTCCGGATAAGTTTCGATGTAAGTAGGCCCAGGGCTGAACAAAGATCGGGTTGCGATCGCATAAAAGCGAAATGGACGATTTGAGATGCGGTGAAAGTCTCGCGCATGCGGCGCTGGTTGGCGCGCCGTGCCCTCGCGTCTTGTTGCGAAGTTCAGAAAACAATGAAAACCAGCTTCGAAGAGCTACCTTTCCAGACGGTATCTCCGACGAGGGCGCAATAGACTTCACAACTTTTGACAGCGACGCTACAGCATCATACTGCCACGCATTGGAGGCAAATCGCTCAGTAAAGACGCGACGAATATCTTTTGATTCTGCAAAAGAGTGCTGTGACGCCGTGCCAACCAACGCTTCATCAATGGCGTGCGCCCATTCCCCGATTCCGTCGGCGCGAACCAAACTGTGCAGCAGTCTATAACGGTGGAAGTCGCGATCATCGGCTATTGAAGCTACCAAGGCAGCGGCCGTTAGCTTGGTTATGAACTCTCCCGCGTAAAGTAGCTCCATAAATAGAGCCACGTCCGAGTCGTGCCCGGCTTTGCTGACCCGGGCCATCATGAGATCGATAGGTGCGAAAGACATAGTCCGCCCCCTCCGGACTAGCGAGCAACTGGAGCGTCACACTTGTAGACTAGGTTAATTGAAGGCGCTCCAAGATCACACGTCCAAATTCGCGACGCTCAGCGCATTGTCCTGGATGAACTCGCGTCGCGGCTCGACGACGTCGCCCATCAGCTTGACGAAGATGTCGTCCGCCTCGTCGGCCTCTTTCACCTTGACTTGCAGCAGCGTGCGCGCCTCGCGATCGAGGGTCGTCTCCCAAAGCTGCTCCTTGTTCATCTCGCCGAGGCCTTTGTAGCGCTGGATGACGAGGCCCTTGCGCGCCGCTTCGGTCACCGCCTCGAACAGCGCGCTCGGGCCGAAGACCGGAATCTCGTCGCCGCGGCGGACGAACATGGCCGCGCCGCCGAAAGCCTCGCCGACTCTTCGCGCATGCTCGTCGAGCCGCCTCGCCTCGGCCGAGGCGAGCAGGCCAGCGTCAAGCACGATCGCCTGGCGCACCCCGCGCACCTCGCGGCTGAGGACATAGCCGCCCGCCTCGACACGGCCGCGCCAGCCGCGCTCGATGTCTTCGGCCGAGGCGTCGAGCCGCGCCGCAATCGCCGCGGCGCGGGCACGCGCCTCGCTCTCGTCGATATCGGCGAGGGGCTTGAGCGCGCCCGCCAAAGCCGCCTGCTCGACCGCGCGCCGGTCATAGCGCGTGTGCAACTGGCTCATCACATGGCGCATCGTCCGCGTCTCTTCGACCAAAGCGGCGAGGTCGGGGCCGGCGCGGCTCTCGCCGCTCGCCAAGCGCAGCACCGCCCCTTCCAGGCCGGCGGCGACGAGATAATCCTCCAAAGCGCGCTCATCCTTCAGGTATTGCTCCGACTGGCCGCGTTTGACCTTGAACAGAGGCGGCTGGGCGATGAACAAATGGCCGCGCTCGATCAAATGCGGCATCTGCCGGAAGAAGAAGGTCAACAGCAACGTACGGATATGCGCGCCGTCGACGTCGGCGTCCGTCATGATGATGATCTTGTGATAGCGCAGCTTATCGATATTGAAGTCATCGCCGATTCCGGCGCCGAGCGCCGTGATCAGCGTCCCGACCTGCTCGCTCGACAACATCTTGTCGACCCGCGCCCGCTCGACATTGAGGATCTTGCCGCGGAGCGGCAGCACAGCCTGGTACTCGCGGTTGCGGCCCTGCTTGGCGGTGCCGCCGGCCGAGTCGCCCTCGACTATAAAGATTTCGGATTTCGCCGGATCGCGCTCCTGGCAATCGGCGAGCTTGCCGGGCAGATTGGCGACGTCGAGCGCGCCCTTGCGGCGGGTCAGCTCGCGCGCCTTGCGCGCGGCCTCGCGCGCCTGCGCCGCCTCGACCACCTTGCCGACGACGACGCGCGCCTCCGACGGGTGCTCCTCGAACCATTGACCGAGCGTCTCGTTGACAATGCCCTCGACCACCGGCCGCACTTCCGAAGAGACGAGCTTGTCCTTGGTCTGCGACGAGAATTTCGGATCGGGCGCCTTGACCGAGAGCACGCAGGTCAGGCCCTCGCGACAATCATCGCCGGTGAGGTCGACCTTCTCCTTCTTGGTCAGGCCAGAACTTTCGGCGTAGTTCGTCACCTGCCGCGTCAGCGCGCTGCGAAAGCCGATCAGATGCGTGCCGCCGTCCCGCTGCGGGATGTTGTTGGTGAAGGCGAGGATATTCTCATGGTACGAGTCGTTCCACCACAGCGCCGCCTCGACGATGATCCCGTCGCGCTCGCCCTTGACGAGGATCGGCTGATTCATGAGCGACGTTTTGGCGCGGTCGAGATAGCGTACGAAAGCTTCGAGGCCACCCTCGTAATAAAGCTCCTCACGCTTGATCTCGGCGTGGCGCGCGTCGGTCAGGACGATGCGCACGCCCGAATTCAAGAAGGCGAGCTCGCGCAGTCGATGCTCGATCGTCGCATAATCGAACTCGGTCATGGTGAAGGTTTCGGGCGACGGCGTGAAGGTGACTTCCGTGCCGCGCCGCGTCTTGCCGTCGATAATCGGCGCCGGGCCGATCACTTTCAGCTTATCGACCGCGTCGCCATGGGCGAAATCGATTTCATGTTCGAGCCCGTCGCGCCAGATGCGCAACTTGAGCTTGGTCGAGAGCGCGTTGACGACCGAGACGCCGACGCCGTGCAGGCCGCCGGAGACCTTATACGAGTTGCGGTCGAATTTTCCGCCGGCATGCAATTGCGTCATGATGACTTCGGCGGCGGAGACCCCCTCTTCCGGGTGAATGTCGACCGGGATGCCGCGGCCGTCGTCGGTCACGGTGCAGGAGCCGTCGGCGTTGAGCGTCACGCCGACCAATTTGGCGTGGCCGGCGAGCGCTTCGTCGATGGCGTTGTCGACGACCTCATAGACCATGTGGTGCAGGCCGGACCCGTCGTCGGTGTCGCCGATATACATGCCCGGCCGCTTGCGCACGGCGTCGAGCCCGCGCAGAACCTTGATCGATTCGGCGTCATAGGCCTCCGGCGCGCTCCCATCGGCGGGATTGGGAGGAGCGGACGGCGCAGGCGGATTGGCAGGGTTCGCGGAGACAGGCGGCGTTTGCGGTTCGTCGGTCAAAAGAAGCGCCTTTTGTGCTGAAATAAGGGCTCGCCGAAGGCGTCGCGCGCCTCGATTCGGAGCCAGACTTATATAAGGCGAATGGTCCGAAATTGCACGCGAAAACAGCCTTGAAAGAGCGCCGAAATGCTTCGCGCGGCTCGGATTTTTTGACGATCAGGGCCGCGATTTTAGCCGCTCGCGTCGCCTCATGGCGCGGGCCGTGATAAGAGCCCGGCAAAATCTCAAAATGGAGCGTTGAAAGTGAGCGGATCAGCAGGCGCGGACGCCTATTCCTTCATGACCCTTGCGCCAGTCATTCCGGTCCTCACCGTGCGCGACGCCCCGGACGGCGTCGCGCAAGCGCGCGCCCTCGTCGCCGGCGGCCTGCCCGCGATCGAAGTCACTTTGCGCACGCCGAAAGCGCTGGAGGCGATCCGCGCGATCCGCGATCAGGTCGAGGGCGCGTTTGTCGGCGCGGGCACGATTTTGCGCCCGGAACAGATCAAAGCCGCCTGCGACGCCGGCGCGCGCTTTCTCGTCAGCCCCGGCGCCTCGCCGCGCCTCGCCGAAGCCGCCGCTACGGCCCCCGTCCCCTTCCTGCCCGGCGCCGCCACCGCCTCCGAGGCGATCGCGCTGATGGAGTTTGGCTTCCGCTATTTGAAGTTCTTCCCCGCCGAAGCCGTCGGCGGCGCCAAGCACCTCGCCTCGCTCGCCGCGCCACTGCCCGATCTCAAATTCTGCCCGACCGGCGGGATCGACCTCGCCAAGGCGCCGACGTACCTTGCGCTGGCGAACGTCGTCTGCGTCGGCGGCTCCTGGATGCTGCCGAAGTCCGCGCTGACGGTGGGGGACTATGGCGAGGTGGAGCAACTCGCGCGCGAGGCGGCGGGGTTGAGGGAGGGGTGATGGCGGAAGCGCAGGCTTCCCGCTGCGCTAGGTCCTGCAATCAGCGCTTTTGCTACCCCATCGCGATCAGGTTGCGCCGCTCGCGCCGCGAGGAGATTTCGACTCGATAGGTGACGAGCGCGAATATGAGCCAGCCGGAATGAAAGAGGATTCCGGCGGCGACGACAAAACCGCCGGGAATTGGGCCTATCGCGGCCCGCTCCCAGACGTCAGCGACGGACATAAGCGGCGCGGGATGGATGGCAAGCTTGCCATAATAGGCCAGAGCCTGGATTGCGAATATCCAGCCGTAAGTTCGGCGAAGCCGCCGACCGATCGCGCGGGCGTAGCTGATGTGGTAGCGCGGATTGACGTAGTCCCCGGCCAGCAGCTCGGCCCAATCAAGACCTCGCCGCACGCCGGCGCCGTTGATCATCGGCGCGAAGAAGTCGGTCTCGAGCAGGCGCGCACGGTTGAAATAGCGGTAGCGGCGCGCTTCGAACATGAGGAAGACGGTGACGAGAAGTCCGACAAGGACCATGGGCAAGGGCGAAGCCTGAGCGTTGCTGTAGGTCGCGGAAAGCGCAATGCCGGTCGTGACCACCGCCCAGTTCGTCGAGCTGTCAAGACGCGTGCGCCAGACCGTGCTGCGATAGACTTCCCCACGATAGAGATGGGCGAGCGCGCCGATCTCAGCGGACGTGAATTCGAGCTTCCCAGCCACGGGGGCCGTCGGCTCGCGCGACTCGGCCAATGTCATTGCGGAGTCCTCCCGATCGTTGCTCGACCAGTATAACGCGCGTCAACGCAACCTCGCCAATCAGACCTCCGCTTCTTTGGCCGCTCGCGATTTACGCAGATAACGCTCCTAGCACCTCAAGGATGATCTCGCGCAGCCAAGCATGGGCGGGGTTGTTGGCGTTGCGTTTGTGCCAAATGAGGCAAATGAGCGCGACGCCGAGCGACATCGGCGCTTGGTACAGGCTCAAGCCATAGCGCGGAGCGACCTTGCGCGCGTAAGCCTCCGGCAGAAGGCCGACGAACTCGGTTTCCGCGCAGGCGACGGCAACGCCGGAAAAAACGGGCGTCGTCATCGCCACCCGGCGTTGGCGGCCCAACTTCGCCAGGGCCGCGTCGCCCGTCGCGGTCAGATTGCCTTCGGTCGAAAAGACGACGTGATCGAGATCGCAGTAGAGATCGAGCGGAATTTCCGCGCCCGGCTTCACTTTGGCCCGCTTCAGCCGCGCGTGAGAGCGCTTCGCCGCGACGACGAAGCGCGAGCGGAACGCGGACGCCCAGTCCTCCCAGGGTGCGAACTCGGCTTTCGGCGCGAGCGCAGCGTCGACGCCGTGACTCTCCAGCGTACGGACATAATCGTCCGGCCGCAGCTCGATGAGTTGCAGCCGCACGGCCGGCGCGATCGCGCGGACCTTCATCGCCAAGGCCGGCATCAGCATCTCAGCGTAGAACTCCGTGCCGGCGATTTTGAATGCAAGGTCGGCGCCGGCCGGATCGAAGCGTGACGGCCCGCGCAGCAAAGCTTCGATGCGGTCCAGCGTCGTACGCAGCGGCAATTCGAGAGCCTTGGCGAATGGCGTGGGCACGATGCGCTGCCCTTCGCAGACAAAGGGCGGATCGTTGAAAGCGTGGCGGAGCCGGCCGAGCGCAGCCGAAACCGCCGGTTGCGACAAGCCGATCCGCGCCGCGGCCTTGAGCGTCGATTGCTCGCCCAGAAGCGCGTCGAGCACCCGCAGCAGATTGAGGTCGAAGGCAGATAAATTCATGGCGATAATTCCATGTATATCGTTTATTCATTTGGTTTATAGCAGAGATAACGTCAGACTGCCGGCTTCTTCAATGGTCAGGACGCCGCGCGAAGTTCAATGGATGGGGACGACGTACCGTTTTTCGCTGACCGGAGAGGACGCGCAACGCGCCCTGGGCGCTTGGGAGAGCGTCGTTCCAGCGAGCGCTGGCCCGCCGAGACACGTCCACGAGCGCGAGGACGAGACATTTTTCATCCAGTCCGGCGAGGTGCAGTTCTGGATGCAGGCACGGTCCGTCGAATTGGGTCCGGGCGAGAGCCTATTCATCCGCCGCGGCGCCGAGCACACGTTCCGCGTGCTCGGCGAGCGCCCGGCACGCATGCTGACAGTCGTCACGCCCGGCGGCCTGGAAAGCTTCTTTGTCGATATGGCGGAAAAGAACCTCCGCATCCCCGACGACATGGCCGAAGTCGTCGCAATCGCGGCGCGCTATGGGGTGACTTTCACCGGTCCGCCGCTCTGATGTGGTCGCGCCGTGGATGCCTCGGATAAGCGTTGACATCGGCGGACGCGTTTGCCTCAGCAAAGCGCGGCGAGATCGGCGTGTCCTCGGCAAGTTCAAAAAAGGGGGCGCGACAAGCCCTAATTCCGCTTTGAACGCCAAGCCCCTGCGGCAAAGCGCAAATTTGCCCCGATAGGCTTTGGCTCCGATAACCAATTGAGCGAAACGCGAAACCAGACAAGCACATAACCCGCCTCGACATAGGCCGAAGAGGAATATTCTTGACATGTTCTCTGTTTGTTCTAAAATAAGGAATAACAACGGCGAAGGCGCGCATCGCGATGCAAACCTATCGATTGGGAAGCGGCGGCGTTGAATGCGATGAGCGTGGGCTCTTCGTCGGAGGGGTCGCGTTGCTTGAGCGCGACGAGGCGAGCGCCGGATTTGAAGCGCGCGGAATTGAAGTCATAAACGAAGAGCTGAGCCGCCGGTACGACGCGCCGATCGATGCGAAGGGCAAGCTTGAAGGCGTTGCTTTTGTCGCCCACTGCCTCAAGAGGGGAGACTTGGCGCTGGCGCAAATCGGGGCGCTGATGCTCCGTTTGCCCGACCCGCCGTCCTCCGCGTCAAGCGGGGTCGAAGGCCGCGGAAGCGAGCGCTTCGAACTCTTCGCGACGCTCGACGCCTCTGGGCTGCTGAAAGTCGGCGACTGGGACGAGGATGAACATCCCCGTACCGGCGCGCCGCCAAATCCCGGTTGGTTTGCGCCGAAGCCGAAAATTCAATTGGCGTCAAATGATGCGCCGCAGTTGCCCACCCGACCTGAACCGCGCGGCTGGCGCCTCCGGGTGCAAAGCGCGCTCGCTTGGCTTGGCCGAAGCGGACGTTTCGCCGCCCTGTGGATGCGCGTGACCGCGATGGCGGCCGAGAGGGCTTCTTTTTTAGTTTCGCTTCTTGAATACGGATTGAGCTTTTTTGCAAATCCGGCGTTGGAGCCTTCGACCGGAGACATCGTCGCCGACGAATACGGCGCCGAGGACGATCCGCCGAAGACGCTCGATGAGCTCCAGAAACCTCCGAACCATTATCAGCTTGGCTACGACCAGCACCACATTGTGGAGCAGAATCCCGCGAATATCGCCAAGCGTCTCGAATACTGGACGTTGTTGTTGCGAAAATTCGGCCGCGCGGCAATCGACGATCCGAGCAACATCGTTTGGGTCCCGCGGCGCAAGCATTGGAGAATAACTGCGATTTACAACAGCAAAGAAGCGGGCGATCCGCTGGGCCGTCTTCATCGTCAGGTGGTCAACCAGCTTGATTTCGCGAGTCAACGCGAGGCGGGCCTGGCGGCTTTGCGCGAAGCCGGAGTTCTCAAATGAGTTCCCCCTCCGACGATTTGAAACAATGGCCGACCTCCTTGCTCGTCGATCGATTCATTGCGCTTCTGTCGCCGTTCGGCTCGCTGCCTATGAGCAAATTCTTGCCGATTCCTGGACTAAAAAATCGGGCGAACGAATTCAAGACGGCGATCGAAGAGGCCCGCCCGGTCGCCGACGAGCTGAATCGTCGCCGCGACCCCGACGCAGGCGATCGTCTGATGGGCAATCTTAACCCCGGCGTGCGTATGGGCGTATTTGCGATGCTGACCCCCGGCGCGCCGAAAGAGATTGTGGCCGCGGGGATGCTTGGGCCCCTGTCCGGTCTACCGGATGAAACGGCATGCGGCCTTTTCGAACGCGCGCTGACGACCGGGGAAGAAAGCGTTTCGCTCGCAGAACTCAGTGAGGACGAGCTCGTCGACCGCCTGGTGGAATTTTGCCTGCGCAATTTCATGGCCTGGAATTTCTTCAATCTCCACAGCGATCAAGAGCAGATCGACGCGAGCAACAGCATCATCACCGAGATCATGCGCGTCTTAGTCGCGCTGAAACAGCGCGGAGCGCTCGGGCGCCTGGTCCCGCTGTTGAAGCATACCAACCAGAATGTGCGGCTGTGGGCTGCCGATGGCGCACTTTTCGTGGATGAGGCGGCGGCGCTGTCGACGCTGAACGCGATCATAGACGAAGGGGCGCCCGAGAGCGCCCGCATGTACCTTCCGCCCGGCCCCGGGCTCACCAACGTTTTCGCAAAACGAGCGCTGGACCTATGGCGGAAGGAGAGGCGCGGCGTCCATGGGCTCAATCCGGGACACAAAGTCGCGCCGTGAGGGCAAGGGCGTTTGCGGCGACCTACGCATCGGCTGATTTTGCCGACTCGCAAAAATCCTGCGCCGTTTCGAACAAAATATCCGCCAGCGCATCGACGCTTCGCTCCTCGGCCCATTCCTCCGCCGCATGCGCGCCGCCGCCGTCGGCGCCGAACATGACGCAGGGGATTCCCGCCGCGGCGAGGATCGCGCAATCCGTCCAGAAGGGCTCGCCGCGCCAGGCCGGCGTTTGACCGAGCCGCGTCGCTGCGGCTTCGCGCAAAGTGGTGACGATCGGCTCGTTCTCCGCGATTTCGAAAGGCGGCCGGTCGAGGCCTGCGATCAGCTCCGCCTGGAACGCGGGGTCCGCCGCTTCGATTTCGGCGAGGATCGCCCGTATCTCCTCGGCGACGCTCGCGCCGGTCTCGCCCGGCGCGGTGCGGCGCTCGATCTTGATGCGGCATTCGGCGGGGTAACTCGACCATTCCTGGCCGCCCTCGATCAGCGAGGCGTGGACTGAGCCGGCGCCCAGCCGCGGATGGCGCGGATGCGCGCGCAGGCGTCGGTCCCACGCCTCCAGCGCCGTGAGGAACTTCCCCGCCTTGGCGATGGCGTCGACGCCCAGATCCGGCCGCGAGCCATGCGCGGCGCGGCCGCTGACGACGATCTCGCACCAGGCGAAGCCCTTATGGGCGATCGTCAATTCGAGATGGCTCGGCTCGGTAACGATCGCGGCGTCGGCGCGGAAGCGCGCGACGACTTCTTCCGTGCCGAACGAAGCATGCTCCTCGTCGGCGACGCAGGCGACGATGACGTCGCCTTTGAGCCGCGCTTCTTTGGCGCGCGCCGCCGCGACCATCATCGCGGCGACGCCCGATTTCATGTCGAATGCGCCGCGGCCATAGAGACGGCCGTCGCGGCGAACAGGGTTCAACGGATCGCCATCGTACCCCGTAAGCCCGACGGTGTCGTAATGGCCATTGAACATCAGCGAGCGGCCGCCGCCTGCGCCCTGCGCGATCCCGACAATGCTCGGCCGGCCAGGCCGCGCTTCGAGGCGATGGACCTCGAAGCCGCGCTCTTGAAGCCAGCCCGCGCAAAAATCGCCGATCGCCGCCTCGCCGGCCGCGCCGGGGACGAGGTCGGGATTGACCGAATCGATCGCGACGAGCTGGGCGAGCAGATCGACGGCTTCAGCCATGAGACGGCTCCATGTCGGAGAGGCGCGCTTCGGTCGCGATCAGCAGGACGCGGCTGGCGCGGTCGAGTGAGAGGCGCGCGGCGAGAGCCGGATCGGCGAGCGCGGCGCGCAAGCCGGCGAGGCCGGCTGCGCCGGACGGCGTCGTCCGCGGCCCGCCCTTGGCGGCGAGAAGACCGGGCGCAGCGAGCAAGTCCGTCTCGCTGACGGCGATCGCCTCGGCCCTGGCGCGCAGGAGAATGGCCAGCGCCGGCGCCGAGGCTTCGCCGCAGCTCAGCATCTCCGCCGACGTCTGCAAATCGCCCGGGGCGACGACGACGCGCCGCGCCTTCAGCGCCGCGCCGACGCAAGCGGCGTTCGCCGGCTCGACCACGACCAAGCGCCGCGGCGGCGCCAGCGCCGCCTGCAGCCCCGAAACCAGAGCCGCGGCGAGCCCGCCGACGCCGGCCTGAACGAAGAGATGGGTCGGCGCGGCGTGCGCGGCGAGCTGGCCGCGGATCTCCTCGGCGATGACGCCGTAGCCGGCCATCACGTCGGCGACGACGGGATCGCCTTCCTCCGGGCTGGTGTCGGCGATCAGCAGATCGCCCGTTTCCTGCGCAGACGCCGCGGCGGCGCGGACCGCCTCGTCATAGGTCCCCGCCACGCGGACGACGTCCGCCCCTTTCGCCGCGATGCGGGCGAGCCGCGCCGGCGGGACGATGGCGGGCAGGAAGACCCGCGCCTTCGTCCGGGCGAGGCGCGCCGCGGCGGCGACGGCGAGGCCGTGGTTGCCGTCGCTGGCGCAAACCAAAGCCGGCAAAGGCGGCCGCTCGACGGAATGGTCGAGCAAGGAAATGGCCGGAGCGCCGACGGCCCGGGCGAGCGCCCTGAGACTCGCATAGACGCCGCCCAAAGCCTTGAAATTGCCGAGCGGCCGCCGCCCTTCATCCTTGACCAGGACAGCGGCGACGCCGAGCGCCGCCGCGAGCGGCGGCAACGGCAAGAGCGGCGTCGGCTGATGCGCCAAGCTGAGTCGCAGCAGAGCGGAAGGGCTGTCGAGGTCGTTCGCTTCGATCATGAGCGCGACGATAAAGCAGGAGGGGCGGCCGATTTCGGCGAAATCGGTTGCCTCAGCGCCTGTTTCAGGCGCAACTTGCCTGGACGATGCCGGAATCCGTTCTCGACCAATTCGACCTTGCGCTGCTCGATCTCGTTCAGCGCAACAACCTGACGCCGGCCCGCGCGCTGGCCGAGCGCGTCGGCCTTTCCGAAAGCGCCGTGCTGCGGCGCTTGCGCCGCTTGCGACGCGAGAAAATCATCGCCGCCGACGTTTCAATCGTACGGCCCGCGGCGATCGGTCTGCCGCTAACGATCATCGCGCTCGCCTCGCTCGAGCGCGAAACCGCGCAAGCGCTGGACGCCTTCGTCCGCCGGATCAGAGTCCGTCCGGAAGTGCGACAATGCTGGTACGTGACCGGGGAATCGGATTGGGTGCTCGTGCTGCAGGTCGAATCGATGGCGAGCTACGAGGCGTTCACGCGCGAAATTTTCTTCGCCGATTCCAACGTGAAGAGCTTCAAGACGTTGGTCGTGATGCGCGAAGTGATCGGCGTGGCGCCTCTTCTCGCCCGAAAAGAGAGGAGCCGGAGGTGAGGCGTACGGCGTCGAGAGCTTCGCTTGACTGCGTCCTTGGTTCTATTCCTCAAGCCCCGTACCCGTCGCCGCCGCCCGCCTCCGTCCGCAGTGCGGCTTCTAAGGCCTCGTTTGCCCGTCGCCATGCACCCTGTATTTGAACGTGCAGAGCTGCTCCAGCCCGACCGGCCCGCGCGCATGCATGCGTCCCGTCGCGATGCCGATCTCGCCGCCGAAACCGAATTCGCCGCCGTCGGCGAATTGGGTCGAAGCGTTGTGCAGGACGATGGCGGAATCGACCTCTTTGAGGAACCGCTCGGCCGCCTGGTGGTCCTCCGTCAGGATGCAATCGGTGTGATGCGAGCCGTAGGTCTCGATGTGTTCGATAGCGGCGTCGAGCCCGTCGACCACTTTCGCCGCGATGATCGCGTCAAGGTATTCCGTCCGCCAATCCTCCTCGCTCGCTTTCGTGACGCGCGGATCGGCGTCCATGGCGGCGGCGTCGCCGCGCACGGCGCAGCCGTTGTCGAGCAGCGCCTTGACCAGGGGCGCAAGATGGGTCGAAGCGCAAGCCTTGTCGACGAGCAGCTTCTCGGCCGCGCCGCAAACGCCAGTGCGCCGCATTTTCGAATTGATCAGGACAGCCCTTGCCTTGCCGAGATCGGCGGCGCGATCGACATAGACATGCACGATCCCTTCGAGATGGGCGAAGACCGGCACCCGCGCCTCGCTCTGCACGCGCTCGACCAGGCTCCTGCCGCCGCGCGGCACGATCACGTCGAGCGCGCCGCCGAGGCCGGCGAGCATTTCGGCGACCGCCTCGCGCGCGGCCGAGGGCGCCGCCGAAATCGCCGCTTCCGGCAGGCGCGCAGCCTTAAGTCCGTCGACGAGACAGGCCCGGATCGCGGCGGAGGAGTGAAAACTGTCGGAGCCGCCGCGCAGCACGGCCGCGTTGCCAGATTTCAAGCACAGCGCGCCGGCGTCGGCGGTGACGTTCGGCCGGCTCTCATAGATGACGCCGACGACGCCGAGCGGCGTCGCGACCCGCTCGATGACAAGGCCGTTCGGCCGCTCGAACCGCGCCAGAACGCAGCCGACCGGATCCGGCAAAGCGGCGATCTCTTCGAGCCCGCGCGCCATCGCCTCAATGCGCTTTTCGTCCAGCATCAGCCGATCGAGAAAAGCCGAAGCGACGCCGCGCGCCTTGGCGGCGGCGACGTCGCGCGCATTGGCGGCGAGAATGTCGGCCGCCTTGCCGCGCAGCGACCCGGCGGCGGCGACGAGGGCGCGGTCCTTCTGCGCGCGCGGAGCGTTGGCGAGGACGCGGGCGGCCCGGCGCGCTTCCGCGCCGATCGCGCGCATCGCCGCGCCGACGTCTTCGGACGCATGCGCGACAGGTCGAAGGGAGGTCATTTTTGTCTCTTTGACAAGCTTAACGATCGGCGCGCCGTTTAGCACGTCCGCTCGCGCAGACCCAAATCAGCGCCGGGCGCACAAGCGAGGGCGGCAAAAGCCGGAGTCAATAGCCGTCGGGCGGCTCGAGATCCCATCCCGGAAACGCCTTGAGACCATATTCCGGGGCGCTGTCCAGGTCCAATTCGTCCGGCGAGTCTTGGCGATGCCGGCGCACGATGCGCATCGCGGCGCCGCCGATGTCGCCGTGAATATGGATCGTCGCGCCTTCGGACCGAACCATATCGTACAAGACAGCAGCGTTTCCCGGCGCCAGGCGCACGCAGCCATGCGACGCCGGCTGTCCCAACGAGCCGACGGCGTTGGTGCCATGGATCGCATAGTCAGGCAAAAAGAAGATCGAATGCGGCATCGGCGCATTGTCGTATTTGAGCGAATGGACCATTGGATAGAGCGCGATCGGCCGGAAATCGCCGTCCGGCGTCACATGACCCTTGCGGCCGGAAGAGATGGGCCAATCGTACTCTTCGCCCGAATCCGAGGCGACGTGCATGCGTTGCGCCGAAAGATCGATATCGATGCGGACCACGGCCCCCGCCCCCGCAGGCGAAAGAAAAGCCGCGCCAGCGAGCGCGAGGAGCGACAGGACACGACGCATGAGACGCTCTTAACAAGTCCACCGACGCCGCCGCTCAAACTGGCGGGCCCTCGCGATAAAATCAAGCAAGACGGCCGAAAGTTGCGCGGTAACGCTAATTGTTGGGCGGCCGCCCGCGCCGATCGTCACGCGCTCGCCTGGCGATCCGCATCGGTCATATAGTCGCGGGTCAGCGGGGCGGCGTCGATCTCGCGCGTCAATTGCGCCTGGAGCACCATGAAGCCGCCATGGCGGAAGCTGGTCTCGCTCGCCGCGAGATAGAATTCCCACATCCGAAAGAAACGGTCGTCATAGAGATCGGCGAGTGAAGCGCGATTGGCGAGGAAGCGCTGGCGCCAATGGCGCAGCGTCTCGGCGTAATGCAGGCGCAGCACTTCAAGATCGCTGAGCCAAAGGCCGCTGCGCTCGATGACCGGCGCGACTTCAGAGAGAGCCGGAATATAGCCGCCGGGGAAAATATGCCGCCTGATCCAGGCGCTGGTCAGGCCCGGGCCGCGCATGCGGCCAATCGCATGGAGCAGCGCGACGCCATTTTGATCGAGCAGCCGCGCCAGCGTGGCGAAGAATGTCGGATATTGCGGCTTGCCGACATGCTCGAACATGCCGACCGACACAATGCGGTCGAACTTGCCTTGCAGCGCGCGATAATCGGCGAGTTCGAAGCGCACGCGGTTGTCGAGCCCCGCCTCTCGCGCGCGTCGCCGCGCCACGTCGAGTTGTTCGCGCGACAAGGTGACGCCGAGCACCTCGACCTCGGCGCTGCGCGCCAGGTGCAGCGCGAGGCCGCCGAAGCCGCAGCCGATGTCGAGCACGCGCTGGCCGGCTTTCAGCAGCAGCTTGCCGGCGATGTGCCGGCGCTTCGCCGCCTGCGCTTCGTCGAGCGTCATGTCCGGCCGGGCGAAATAGGCGCAGGAATATTGCAGGTCGCTGTCGAGGAAGGAGCGATAGAGCCGCTCGGAAAAATCATAGTGGCGCTGGACGTTGCGCTTGGCGGAGCGCTGCGAGTTGTGTTGCTGCAGCAGGGCCAAGGGCCCGCGCGTCAGCGCTTCGAGGAAGCCCGCCGGCCGTTGCCGGAGCGCGACATTGCGGCCAAGCAGATCGAGCAAATCGAAGACGCTCCCCTCCTCCAGCGCGAGCTCGCCGTTCATATAGGCTTCGCCGAGATAGAGATGCGGATGCGCGGCGATCTTCGCCGCGGCGAGGAAGGACCGCAGCCGAACGACGACTTTCGGCGCCGGCGCGGCGACGTCACCAAAGTGCGAGACCGCCCCGTTCGGCCAGACGATCGACAGTCGGCCGATCCTGATGAGGCGATCGAGCTTTGATTTCAACATGAAAGCGTCTCGACGGCTCGCGCTCCCACTCGCGGCCCTTGGCGCCCAGGCGTCGCGCGGCGGAAGGTTCCCTCAGCGAAGCGCAAGGCGCGACGACCGCCCGACGACCTTCGCCGCCGTCGCTGTAAGGATGGGCAGATGCGGCGCGCCTCCGCTTTGAATGATTTCGTAGATTTCGGCGAGCGCGGCGATCCGATGATCGCGATCGGGCCCAAGATGTTTGACCTCCTCGTCGGCCGGCGAAGAATTCCGGCGTCTCAAACGACGCACCGTGCGCAAGGTTCTGGGCGGAGCGGCGCATTGTTGGCAATTCCGGGCAATGGGATGCTTTCGCTCGGGTCGGCCTCGCCTTTCTCAACGCCGGTTCAGGCGCCCGTTTGCATTTGCTCTGCGCTATTTTGCGGCGTGAACCGGTAGTGGATCAGGTCCATGACGACGGCTTCACTGCGTGTCCGATTTCGATAGCCGTGGCGACGGTCGGCCGGGAATCTCAGCGACTGCCCCTTCTTGAGCCGCCGCCACTCCTCTTTGGCCAGCAATTCGACCTCGCCGCGCAGGACAGTCACATGCTCCACGACGCCAACGTCGTGCGGCTCTGAAATGCTCTCGAAGCCGGGCGCGAAGGTCAACTCGTAAAGCTCGAAACCAAATCGCGACTCGTAGGGGAATAGGAGAGCCCGCTGCATTCCTTCCTCGGAAGGACGGACGCGAAGTTCGCCGGCGTCTCGCAAAAGCAAGACATCGTCATCCCCACGAACAGGCTTCTCCAGCAGAGCGGACATCGGCACCCGGAGGCCCGTTGCGATCTTCCAAAGCGTTGCGACGGTCGGCGAAGATTCGCCGCGCTCGATCTGCCCGAGCATCGCCTTGCTGACGCCAGTCCGCGCAGCCGCTTCATCGAGGCTCCATCCAAGGTCGCGCCTGATCGACTTGAGCAACGTCGACGTCTCGACAGGGCTGACGGACTTCACTGGCGGCGACCTCGACGATGTGCGCTATAGCGAGGTGTGCGCTATAGCGCACATCGCGAAGTGTGCGCTATAACGCACGCAGATGCAACCCGCCATCATTCCGGATCATCGCCCGATGCAGCCTGTCAGCGGAAGCCCTGTGGAACGCGTCAAAGCCGAGCAGCCGGCCACCAGGCTCGATCTCGGGCGCATTCTGAACGCGCGACAACAGATTTCGCGAGTGTTTCGCGAGACGCCGCAATTCGACTGTCCGGCCATAGGAAACGCGCTTGGTTGCGAATTCGTCATCAAACTGGAGACCGCGAATCCGATCCGATGCTTCAAAGGTCGCGGCGCCGAGGTCGTAGCCTCGCGTCTCGCCAGGGGTTCGGGTCCCAAAGCTGCGGTCTGCGCCAGCGCCGGCAATTTCGGGCAGGCGCTCGCCTATAGCGGGCGGGCGCGCGGCGTCGGCGTCACAGTGGTGGCGAGCGCAAGCGCCAATGCGGCAAAAATCGAGCGAATTCGTCAGCTCGGCGCAGCGGTCGAACTGGTCGACGGCGACATCGAGCACGCGCGTGAGCGCGCCCGAGAGATCGCGGCGCGCGGCGATGCGCTTCTCGTCGAGGACAGCGAATGCCTCGACACGTGCGAAGGCGCGGGCACGATCGGCCTCGAGCTCCTCGACGGGTCCGATCGCATCGATACGATCCTGCTCGCGCTGGGCGGCGGCGCTCTGGCCACCGGCGTGGGGCATGTCTTCAAAACCTTGTCGCCGAAGACGGACGTCGTCTGTGTCCAACCAAGGGGAGCGCCGGCGATGGCCATGTCATGGCGAGCGCGATCGATCGTAACCACCGAGCGCACTGACACGATCGCCGACGGCGTCGCAGGCCGATTTCCCATTCCAGCGGTTCTCGGCGACCTCTTGGCCGTCGCAGACCACGTTCCGTTGGTCGAAGAGGAGAGCATCGTCGCGGCGATGCGAATGCTCTATCGGCGCGCCGGCCTCGTCGTTGAGCCTTCCGCCGCCCTCGGCCTCGCGGCGGTCTTGGAAGACCCGTCCCGTTACCGCGGCAAACGCGTAGTCACTGTGATCTGCGGTTCGAACGTTTTATTCGATTCGTTCAGGACGTGGATGCAAGAGTAGGCGAAGCGCGCTGCGGGGCGCGCGGACTCTCCCCAAACTCCGGCCGCCGGGCGCTATCGGACGCTCTTGCCAGCCCCCCGCGCCGCCTGCGCCCGCCAGGCGCTGTCGGCGCGCACCGTATGCGCGTCGTCCTGGCAGGCGATGACGATCAGCGTGACATTGTCGCTCGCGCCGCGCTCCAGAGTCAGATCGAGAAGATCGGCGCAGGCTTGCTGCGGGGCCTTATCGCCGAGCGCGACGGCGATCTCCGCGTCTTCGACATGATTGGTCAACCCGTCGCTGCACAGAAGGAAACGATCGCCGGCTACGACCTGGCCCTCGCCCAATTCAATTTCCGCCTCCACGGCGACGCCGATGGCGCGGGTAACGACGTTGCGGCGCGGCCAAGCCTTGGCTTCTTCGGCGTCAATGAGACCGCGGTCGATCAGATCCTGCACTTCGGAATGATCGTGCGAAATCTGTCTCATCTTGCCGCTGCGCCAGAGATAGATTCGGCTGTCGCCGCACCAGAGACACGCATAATGCGGCGGGCGAATGAGGATCGCGGCGAGCGTCGCTCCGATCGCGCCCAAGCCTCTGCCGCGAGCGAAAGCGCGCAACTCGGAATTGGCGCGGATGATGCGGCGCTCGAACTGAGCGAGCAGTTCGGCCGCGGTGTCGGCGCGCTTGATCGAATCGAGCGCGGCGATGATCGCCTTGCTGGCGACGTCGCCCGCCCCGTGGCCGCCCATGCCGTCGGCGACGGCCCAGAGGCCGATATCCGGCCGCGCCAACAGATTGTCCTCGTTCACGGTCCGCACCCGGCCGACATGGGTCAAGGCGGCGGTCTCGAAGACGAGGCGGTCGGACATCGCTTCAACCCCCCGTTAAGCTAAGCGGGAACGACGAACGAACGATCGAACGAGCCGGTGAGCATTTCGGCGAAGCGCTCCGGCCGCGGCAGTCCGGTTGAGACGAGCGCGGCCGGCTGAAAGCCCTCGCCGCCGATCGTCCACCAGAAGGACTGGCCGGCGAAGGTCTGGCGATGGCCGAAGCGGCGCGCCGCGCGCAAGGCGACGGCGAGCTCGTCGCCGAAATCGCGCACCAGAATCGCGCCGTCGGCGAGCAGCGCGATGCCGGCGAGAGCGGTCTCAGGCGGAGATTGGGCCGGCGCGGCGAGCGCTGCGACGCCCGCAGCCAGGCTATCGAAGTCGCGCTCGGGTTGCAGCGCGTCGAGCAGGATCGCCTCGACCGCGTCGAACCAATCTTTGTTCGGCTCGATCTCGGGCGGCGGCAGCGAGCCTGAGCCTTCGCCGACGAAGATCGTCAGTGGGAAATAGCGACCGACGCCGTCGATCGACGGCATCAGGGCGCCGAGCACGGCCTCGCCGCAGAAATTGGCGCCGAGCCAGAAGCGCCAGATCGGCGCGCTGAGATAGGCCTCGCGCCACGCTTCGCCGAGAATCTGCCGCGACGCGGCCACGCTCGCTTGCAGCCACGGCTCGAAAATATCGAGGAAGGCGCGCGGCGTGTTGAACGCGACGAAATCGCGCTTGGCCGGGAGCTTGCCATAGAGGCCGGCGGGCATCGCGCCTCACAAGCCGTTAGGACATTTGAACTGCCGCAAAGCGGGCAAGCTCAACGGATTTTGAAGCGAGGCCGCAGTGAACTGGTACGATACTTCCCGCCCGCCGACGACGAAGCTGGCGCTCACCGCATTGCCTCGCTGCAGCGCCGAACCGGCGTCGACGAGGCGGAACAAGGCCCAGGCGCCGCTGCGCTCGAGTTTCGAGATGCGGTCAGGCAGATCGGGCGCCATGACGATCGAGGCCTCGCCGGCGCCCGCGCCGGGCCATTGTAGCGTTGCGGGCGTGTTCGCGCCTTGCTGGGCGACGACGCTGGCGCCATTGACTTGCAGCGTCGCGGTCTGCGCTTCGCCGCTCAAGGTCAGCGGCTTGACCTCCAAACTGACCGCCGGCTGCCCGCCGCCGGTGGGGAAAAACGTGTCCCGGATTTCCGCCGCCTGCTGGAACTGGCGCAAAGTCGTTTCGGACAGTTTGCGCGTCAGATGCGGATTGGGCAGCCAAGTCCAGGTCTTGCCCGATTGATTGACGAGCGGCGCGAGGCTCGAAGAGAAGAACTTGTCGATAATCCCGTTCGGCGCGAACAGGCGGGCGAAATCGGCCATCGGCACGTCGCGATCGCTCTTGGCGAACGGATAGCGATTGGCGACGATCTGCTGGCAGGGGCTGGTGACCTGTTCGGCAAGCGCCTGAGAAAGCTGCGCGATCGAGGTCGCCGCCGTATCGCCGTCAATGTCGTTGGCGACGGTCTGCATCATGCCGGAAAGCGGCTGCGGCAGGCGGGAGACATTGCTCCTCAAACTTGCGACCTGGAGTTGGACCTGGGCGAGGGCCTGCTTGGCCTGGGTCGGATTCTCCGCGGCCAGAAGCAAATCGCGATCGAGCTCGTTGAGATTGGCGATGAGCGCGTCGATCGGCCGGCCGCCGGCCTCGCCTTCGAACAGGACCTGGAACGGCTTGAAATTCGCCTCGATGCTCGCGCCCGGCACTTCCGCCGGCGGGTCGCCGGCGCGGCGTTGCGACTTCATCGCGATCGCGACAGCCTGGCTCGCCGTCGAGCCCATGCGCGATGTGATCCGCTGCGCCGCGAGAGTCTCGGCCGCCTTGACCTGATCGCCGTTGGCCGGCGCCGATTGCGGCGCATGGCGCTCCTTGGTCAGCGAAGTTTCGTCCTTGACCGATTCGAAGAGTTGCTTGATCGGCGACGTCGCGGCGGATGCGGCGCTGAGGGCGAGGTATTTCGGCTTGTCGGCGATCATCGGCCTGAGCTGCAGATTGCCGAGCGCGACGTTCCAAGCAGCGACGAAATCTTTGCCATAGAGTTCAAGAATGTCGGGCATCAGGCTGGCGTATTGCTGCTTGACCGCGCTCTGATCGCCCGATTGGCCGAGCACCCATTGCTCCTTCTCCAGCTTCTCGGCGATGGTCGGCATATGCTCGAGCAAGGCGCGGTAGAAACCGTTATAGGTAAAGAAGCCTGGCACCCGAACCGTATCCAGCCCCGCGCCATTGGCCGCTTCGAACACCAAGCCCGCGTCCGGGCCGCCGCGCTGCGAGGCGATCCAATCCTCGATCGCCTCGTTATGCGCCTCCGACTTGAGCAAGGTATAGGCGCGCTCGGCGACGCGCATGCGGGCGAGCGTCGCCTGGGCCTGCTCGACCAGCGGCCCGTTGAGCGAGATTTTCGGCGCCTGGCCGTTGTCGAGATCGAGCATCGCGACGAGATGCCGGCGCAGCAGATCGCGCCCTTGCCGATAGGGCGCGCCGGGATACATGTTCTCCTCCCAATCGCGCGCGAACCAATCGACGATGAGATCCTTGTCGATGCTGGGCGCCTTGCCGCCGAGCATCAGATAGACTTTCAGCGCCTCGTAGACGAAAGCCGGATCATTGACGTTCTTCTGAATCTGCTGTTCGAGGCGCAGGACGAGGCGCGGCCGCATCAGACGTTCGAGCGCGGCCTGGTAGGCCGAGTCGGACGCCGATTGCAGGCGCGGGCGCTCGCTGAGGCCGAAAGTCTGGGAAACCGGCGTCGGCGCGTCGCGATTGGCGTAGCCGACCGGCAGGTTGAGCAGCGCGTCGATGCGCTCGTAAACCGGCCGCAAGTCGGGATCGCTGACCGAGGTCTGCTTCAACAGCGGACCGGCGGAAGCGGCGTAATCGTCGAAGGCGCGGTTCGTCGCCGCGATCAGCGCGCTGTTGCGGCTATAGCTGACGTACCAAGCTCCGAGAATGGCGACAGTCGCCAACGCGATCAGCGAGAAGGCGGCGGCGCGGACGGCGAAGGAGCGGCGCACCGCCGCCATATTGGTCGAGACCCAGCCTGCTTCGCCGAAAATCACCTTGGCGAGCAGGTCGTGCAGGAAGAAGCTCTTGCCGGCCCCGGAAAAGGCCGCCGCGCCGAAACTCTCGACGCCGTAGCTGCGCTGCAGCGCGCCGATCACCGCGTCGAACGGCGTGCCCTCTTGCGTACCGGAGGTGAAGTAGAAGCCGCGCAGGATGGCGTTGGCCTGATAACGGGTCGGCTCGAAAATGCGGTTGAGGAAGTCGACGATCGGCTTTTTCAGCGCGCTGATCTGGGCCGGGAAGCCGAATAGGATCGCCCGGGCGCGAAGGTCAGGTTCGTCCTGCAGCCGCTCGGGCATGCGCTCGATCAGCCGCTGCACGAGGAGATCAATCTCGCCGGGCAGCGCGCCGATCTGATTGGCCTTGCGATCGGCGCCCTGGAAGGTCGCGCCCCAGACGACGCGGCGCTTGGCTTCGTCGAGATCGGCGAAATATTGGGTGAAGCCGACGACGAGGTCCATCTTGGTGAAGATGGCGTAGACCGGAAAATCGATCTTGAGCTCATTGTGCAGCTCGGCGAGGCGCTTGCGGATCGCGTCGGCATGCGCGTTGACCTCGGCCGGCGGCAGCCGGACGATGTCGTCGATGCTGATCGCGACCAGCACGCCGTTGATCGGCTGGCGCGGCCGGTTGTTGCGCAACAGGTCGAGGAAGGCGAGCCAGCTCTTGCGATCGGCCTTGGCGTCCGAATCTTGCGTCGTGTAGCGGCCGGCCGTGTCGATCAGCACGGCTTGATCCGTGAACCACCAGTCGCAGTAACGGGTGCCGCCGACGCCCTGGATGGCGCGCGCGGGATTGTCGCCGGCGAGCGGAAAGCGTAGGCCCGAATTGATCAGCGCCGTCGTCTTGCCGGCGCCCGGCGGGCCGATGATCAGGTACCAGGGCAGGTCGTAGAGATAGCCGGCGCCCGACTTGCTGGACCGCTTCAGCGTCGCCAAAGCGTCCTGCATCTTTTCGGCGAGAACCGGCGCGTCCGTCTCTTCGGGCGCGGGCGCGGCCATCGCCGCTTCGAGCGCCTTGGCGGCGCGGCGGCGCTTGACGATCTGGTAGGCGATCGAAGCGCCGACGATCGCGAACATAATGAAAATGATCAGCAGACGCGGCCAAACGCTCTCGAAAGGCTGCGTATCGCCGATGAAGACGATCGGGCCGAAGAACCAGACCAGCGCGGCGAGAACAAGCGCGCTGACCACGGTCAGGGCGATCCAGATCCAGGCCATGGCGTTCATCGAGAGAGCCGCTCCCGCGCGATCATCATCGGCCTCAATCGGCGCGCGGGATGGAGATTTCCACCCGCCTGTTCTTGGCCTTGTTCTCAGGCGTATCGTTCGGCGCGATCGGATTGTCCGAACCCTTGCCTGAAACAACGATACGGTCTGGCTTCGAGAGTTCCGGCTTCAGCAACGCAGCCACGGCCTTCGCCCGCGCCTCGGAGAGCTCCCAATTTGACGGGAAGGCGAGGGTCTTGATCGGATCGGTGTCGGTATAGCCGTCGATGCGGATGCCGCCTGGCTCTTTCTCCAGCGTTCTTGCGATCTTCGCTGCGATCGGCGCAAAGGAATCCGCGACCTTGGCGGTTCCGGACGGGAACAGGACGAGGTTGCCGATGCGAATGAAGATCGTCGTCGCGTTCTGATCGGCGCTGACCTTGCCGGCCATGATCTCGTTGGCCAGCGCGGCGCGGATGCGCTCGAGTTGGGTCGAGCGGCGGGCGGGATCAGGCGGCGGCTTGACCTGAGTCTCGCGCGCGATCGCGATCTCGCCGTTGGGCTGCACGCTCGCCATTTTCAGCGCCAAGGCTTCGGCTTGATCGCTGAGCAGGTTGCGCAGGATCAGGTAAACGGCGATGAGGATGACGGAGGCGGCGGCCGCCGCCGACCAGATCGGCACGCGAAACCTGGCGCCGGCGAGCGCGATCGTCAGGCCGCGCCAATGCGGCGAAAGGTCCTCGATCTCTTTCGACTGGACGCGCCTGATCGTCTCGTAAATGTCGCGGCGTATGCCTTGCAGGGTGCCGACGCCGCCGGCCGAGGTGCGGTACACGCCTTCGAAGCCGAGGCAGAGACAGGCATGCATGACTTCGAGCAGATCGAGATTGAGCGACGGATTCTGCTTGGCGCGGTCGAGCTCCTGGAAAAAGCGGACGCCGCCGGTGCGCTCGCCGAAGAAGCGCACCAGCATGCTGTATTTCGTCCAGAGATGGCGATCGTCGGTCGGCAGGTTCTGCACGATATCGTCGGCAGTGGCGGCGAGCGCGTATTTCGCAGCCATGACGCGCTCGGTCGGCACGCCGGCGGCGCGCGCGTCCGCCTCGAACTGGCTGATCGCCTGCGCGACCTGATCCATCAGCTCGCCGGAACCGGCGCGGGAAAGCGATGCGCGCAGGCGGCCGAGCAACAGCAGCAGAGACGAGGCGGCGCGCATCAGCGGATTGGTCGCGACCGAAACGATGTCGACCGGGATATGCGGAGAAGCCGGCGCCGGGACGATCGGCGCGACGGCGGCGGGCTGCTGCAGGTAGGGATTGGCCGGCTGCGGCGCGGGACCGGTCGACCAACCATCCCAGTTGAACTGGCCGGCGGCCGAGGACGCCTGCCCCGGCGGCGGTTGATAGGGCGGCGGCTGCGCGGGCGGAGGCTGGTAGGGCTGCGGCTGATAAGGTTGCTGCGGCGGCGGCGGTTGGTACGGCTGTTGCGGCGTCGGATAAGAAACGGGCGGGTTGGGCGCGCTGACCGGCGGCGCGCCGCCGGCGGGGCGGCGACCGCCCGGATTAGGGCGAATGATGGTTCGGTCGCGACGGCCGAACGGATCGTCGGGTTCGCTCATCGCCTATCTTCCCGGATCGCCCACAGCTCCATCTGCAGCTCGGGCCAATCGCCGGCGAAATGCATGCCGATCGCGCTCGCCACGCTGAATTCCGGCCATAGGGGCGAAGTACGATCGAGATAGAAATAGACGTGGTCGGAAATGGTCCTGATCTGCGGCGGCGGGGTCGGCAGATGGACGAGATTGACGCCCGGCAAATGGGCGTGAACGATCTCGTTCATCTTGGTGTTCGGGCCGACTTTCAGGAAATGCGGCAATTGCTGCTGGATTTCGATCAGCGGCCGGCGCGCCGAGACTTCGAGGATCAGGGTCGCGCTACGGAACAAGCTGCGATCCTTGATCGTCGAAATATAGGCGTTGGGCGCGCGCTCGATCAGTTCGAGCCGGATCGCGCGGCGGTCGAGCCGGGCGCTGAGGAAATCCTGGATGTCGCGCAAGACCGGCGCGAAGGTGAGTTCGAGATCGTCGTGATCATAGGCGGGGTACTCTCGCGCCCGCCTCTCGCTCGTCACGAAGGTCGCCAGCTCGCCGGCGATGCGGAGCAGCTCTTCATAGAGCCGCTCCGGATGCACGTAGCCTGACAGCCGGAAATGCTTGAGCGCCGGCGTGACGCGGTTCAGCATCTGCAGCATCAGATAATCGGCGCTTTGCAGGCCGCCGCCGGCGGTCACGTCGCTGGCGTAGCGAGCGAGCTCGTCGAGCTTGGCGTTGATCCAGCCGATGACCCGATCAAGCCAGCCCTCGACCGTGGGATGGGCGGCGCAGATAAGCAAGGGCGGCGCGAATTTCTCGTCGAACACGATGGTGCGGTCATGCACTTCGACGATGCGGGCGACGGCCAGGCCGACATAGCCGGGCTTGGCGGTCTTGCGGACTTCGTAGGCGAGCCGCGGATAGGCGACCTCGATCTCCTCCTCGATGCGCAGATGCGAGCTCGAATCGATGACGGTCGCGGCGCCGGCGACGAAGCGGGAGGCGCCGTCGGCGCCGTCCTGCGCGACCTCGCGGGCGTTGATCGCCTTGGCCGGCATCGCCAGCCAGACGAGTTGGCCGGCCGCCGCCTCCGGGACTTCGATCGGCGCCGGCGCAGGACTATCGGCGGGGAAATCGAAAATCGTTCCGTCCGGCATGATTCCGGCGGCCCGCCGCAACGCGAATTTGCTCTGCTGGGCAAGGTCCTTGTCGATTTCGAGGAGCGAAAAGCCCCAAGGATAGGGCGTGATGCGCCGGGTGCGGCTGTCGAGGAGATTTTCGAAATAGCGGTCGGCCTGCTGGAGATGGTGGGGCCGCAGGAACAGCCCTTCCGACCAATTAACTTTTGCGTACCACGACATGGCCGGAACACCCCAGTTCCCCGGACAACGAGAGCCGCCGGCGCGATTGGCGCGGCGGCGAAGGAGCGCGCGCTACGGCTCCCTTTTCTGCAATCGATCGTAACTCTCCGCGAACAGCGCCATGAAAGCCTCGGAGAGGCGGCCGTCGCTCCTTTTCGCTTTGGCGCGCCAGCGCTCCACATAGACGTCCCACAATCTCGCTTTACGGGACCCGACCAACCCGCCGATGCCGCGGTCGGGCTCGACCGACCGGTCGATCTTTTCCGGCGCGAGGTCTTCGAACAAGGCTTCGAGCACCGCCTGCATGGCGCCGAACGTCTGCATCTGATGCGCCTTGAGGTCGGCGAAGCTCCGCTCCACCGCGGCCTGGGCGTCGAGGTAATTCCGCGTCGGCGGCCCGAACATGATGGACAGCGCTTCTTCCGGCGAAGCGGTGAATTTCAGCGGATTGTTTTCATGCGGCCGGATCATGGTGCGGTTGGCGCTGCGGATCAGGCCCTTCGTTTCGGAGCGGGAGGCGAGCATCTGCGCCAGATGATGCGCGACCAGCCGCAAGACCGCGCCGATCTCGTCGGCGACCGCGCCCGGCTCGCGCCCGGCGAAGGCGCGCGCGTCAATGCCGGCGGCCCGCGCGATGCGCAACAACAAGTCGGCGTCGGCCGCGAATGCGGGCTCAGCCGGTTGCGGCCGCGGCTGCGGCGGGGCCGGCGGCGCAGTCGCCGCGCTTGCCGCGGCCCGCGCGGCGGGCCGGCGCGGCGTCGGCGCGGGCGCGGGCGGCTCGGCCGGCGCCGGCTCGACGCGTCCGCGCAGCCAATCTTCGTCGAAAGCGACAGCCGGCGCCTCCGCCGGCGCATAGCTCGCCTCGTTCGCCGGCGCGGCGGGAATGCCGCTTGCATAATCGAGGAAATCCGGGGCGTTGGGCCGCGGCGCTTGCGGCATGTAGGCGCGGCGATCGTCCGGCGCGGCCGCAGCCTCGCCGACGCTCCAAGGATCGAAGACGACCTCGCTTTGAGTCGCCGCCGGCGACGCCGAAGCGGGCGCTCCGGCCTGGCCCTCGACCTCGACCGCGATGATGTAGGGGCCGATGCTCAACCGGTCGCCGTGGCGCAAGAGATAGGGCTCGTTCAGCCGGAACTGCGCGCCGTTGACGAAGGTGCCGTTGGTCGAGACGTCGTGCAGCCAATAGCCGCCGTCGCGAAACCGGATCTCGCAATGCTTGCCGGAAATGTGGCGGCTGGGATCTGGCAGGGTCCAATCGAGATGCTGGTCGCGGCCAAGGTCCAGCCCGCGATTCTTCACCTGGATGCGCAACGGGCCTCCGTCCGGCAACCGATCCATATTCTCGATCGACAGACGAAGCGTCATCTGAACTCAGCCTCAACCGGCGATGCGGGCGAAGTCATTGCATTATCCAGCGCTTTAGGGTCCGCGGCAAGGCGGTCAGGCCAATATGCGGAACCGAGTCGGCCCCGCCACGGCGATTTGACGCGGCGCAGCCGATTGCCTTAGCCTGGCTCTATTCTTACGGGGATGGAGTCCCCCAAAACCGCCCTTGCAGGCTGATGACTCCTGCCGCGCCGAGCGCGCGAGCGGGAGTCGTTTGGTCCGATCTTATCGCCCAATCGTCTCTCGTTGCGCCCCGATTGATGAGGTTGGGCGATGGGACACGTATGGCTTCAATCGGCTTTATGGATTGGGCAAGTCGCCGCGATCGTCTCGATCCGCGTGACGATCTCGGTCGCGTCGAAATCCTGGTCGGAATCGTTGGCGGCAACATTCGAGCCGCGCGAAGGCGTGCACACGACGCTTCTCATGTCGACCGGCCTGATCTTTGGCTCCATCTCGGGGTGCTTGGCCTCACCAACCACATCGTCGACCGCCCAACATACGGTTCGTTACCGCGATGATCGGCAGCGCCGTCGTGGCGAGTCTCATCGCGCAGAAATGGCTCCAGCCGTCATTTCCGACGCGAGACGAAAGCGCGATCGACATGCGGGCGGCGGCCGAGGAAGGGTCAATTGGCCCGGCGCCGAGCGGAGCCGCAAATCAATACGAATTGCAAATGCGGATCGAAGGGGAGCTGCTGAATGTTGTATTTCTGGGTAATTTTGGGAAGCGCGCTGGGGGGCGGCGCTCGTTTCGCGGTCTCGGGCCTTGTTGCGGCGCATTTCGGCGAGACGTTTCCGTGGGGGACCTTGATCGTCAACGTGAGCGGCTCCTTCATCATCGGTTTCTTTTCGACGCTCACCGGGCCTGACGGAAGGGTGTTCGTCGGCTCGGAAGGCCGCCAATTCGTCATGACCGGCCTTTGCGGCGGCTACACCACTTTCTCCTCGTTCAGCCTGCAGACGCTCAATCTTGTCCGCGACGGCGAAATGGCGCTGGCCGGGGGGAATATCGGCTTGTCGTTTCTGCTCTGCCTCGTCGCTGTGTGGCTCGGCCATATCGCCGCCGCCGCGCTGAACCAGCTCAAAGGAGCATGAGCCATGACGCTGCCCCGCGACGCCATGTTGCTGCGCATCTTCTTCGGCGAAGATGATAAATGCGAAGGCCGCCCGCTTTATGAGATGCTCGTCCTCAAGGCCCGCGAGGCGCGCCTCGCGGGCGCGACCGTGCTGCGCGGCCCGATGGGGTTCGGCCATTCGAGCCGCCTGCACACGACGAAAATCCTGCGGCTCTCCAGCGACCTGCCGCTGGTCATCGAGATCGTCGACAGCGAGGAGAACATCAAGGCGTTTCTGCCGACGCTCGACACGATCATGCCGAGCGGCCTTGTCACGCTCGAGAAGGTGCAAGTGCTGCACTACGGCAGGCATATCAAGCACGATCCGGCGTGACTGCGGCGCGGGCTGAGCGCTTGCGGGCGCCGCTTACTCTCCGTCCAATTCCGGCAGGCTCGGCCGCCGCTCCGCCCAGGGTCGTGCGCGCTCGAACGCCGCTGCGCATTTCAGCAGGAGGACGTCCGCGCCGCATCGGCCGACGAGCTGGATTCCGATCGGCAGGCCGGCGGAATCGAATCCGCATGGCAGGCTGACGGCGGGATTGCCGGTGAGGTTGAACGGCATCGTGTAAGGGTACCAGGCGGCGCGAAGATTGGGGACGGGAACGCCGTCGATCTCGATCGGGCCGAAAAAGTCCTGGTCGATCGGCAGCGCGGTCCGCGACAGCGTCGGCATGGCGACGACGTCGCAGGTTTCGAACCAGGATTGGACCTGCCGGAACAGCCGGGTGCGCGCGAAGATCGCCTCGTAAAGATCGGCGGCCGAATAATTCTGCGCCGAATCGAATTGCCTGCGAAAGGTCGGGCACATGATCGCGCGATGGTCGCGGACGCGGTCGCCATATTGGGCGCGGCGATAGGCGCTGTTGATGACGTACCAGAGCCGCTCCGGATTTTCGATCTCTCCCCGATGCTCGGACACAGCCGCGCCGAGCGCGGAGAACGTCTTCATCGCCGCCTCGCAGGCGGCGAGCACGTCGGCGGCGACCGCCGAATTGCCGAGGCGCGGCCGCCAGGCGATGCGAACCCCTTCAAGATCGCTCTCGTCGCGCGCCGCGGCGAGGAAATCGGGCGCCGCGCGGCCGGCGGTCAGCGGATCGGCGGGGTCCGGTCCGGCCATGACTTGCAGCATCAACGCCGTGTCGAGCACGATGCGGGTCATCGGCGTCACGTACGAGATGTTGCCAAACCCGTCCTGGGCGTATTCCTGCGGGACGAAGCCGAGGCTCTGCTTGAAGCCGACGACGCCGTTGCAAGAGGCGGGGATCCGGGTCGAGCCGCCGCCGTCGGTCGCGACCGCAATCGGCCCCAAGCCTGCCGCGACCGCGACGGCCGCGCCGCCGCTCGAGCCGCCGGAGGTCCGCTCGGCGCTCCAGGCGTTGCGCGTGCGGCCGAAGAGCGGCGCTTCAGTCAGGCTTTGCTGGCCGAATTCGGGCGTCGTCGTCTTGCCGATCAGCACCGCGCCGGCGCGCTTCAAGCGGGCGACCGCCGTAGCGTCGCGGGTCGGTACGTTGTCTTTGAAGATCAGCGAGCCGAAGGTCGTACGAATTCCAGCGGTCGGGACGAGGTCCTTCACCGAAAACGGGACGCCGTGCAGCGGCCCGGGCGCGGCGCCGCTCATGACCGCGCGCTCCGCTTCGCGCGCCGCCGCCATGGCCTCCTCCTCGGCGATGGTGATGAAGGCGTTCAGCGCCGGCTGCGAACGTTTGACGCGATCGAGCGTCGCGGCCGCGACTTCGACCGGCGACACTTTCTTGCTGCGGATCATCGACGCCAAATCCACCGCGGAGCAATAGGCGAGCTCGTCCATTTCGGCGCGTCTCACGCTCGCTTGGCGAAATTGGCGAGGAGGATGTCGAAGAACCTGTCGCGATCGGCGTGCAGCGCGACGTGGCAATTGGCGGGCCTGCTCGTGCGCCGCTCGTGATCGACGACCGTGCGGCCGATCGTATATTCTCCTTTGGTCTCGACGACCACGTTGAGATGGCGCGTCGCGATGACCTTCTCGTCGACCAGAGCGGCGATGCAGAGCGCGTCGTGAACCGGCGCGGTGTCGGGCACGCCGGTCGGCTGATTGGCCTGATAGCCGGCGATCCGGTATTCGATCAATTGCGCGGCGGCTTCGCCGGCCGGCGAAGAAAGCGCGCGCAGGCGCCGGCATTGATCGAGCGAGATCAGCGCTTCGTGGATGGCGTCGAGCGGGACCATCGTCGCCTTTCGCCAGCCGGCGCCGAGCACGACGGCGGCCGCCTCGGGATCGGCCCAGATGTTGAATTCGGCCGAAGGCGTGACGTTCGACTTGTCGATCGCGCCGCCCATGATCATCAATTCGGCGACGTTGCCGACGAAAGCAGGATCGAGCGCGATCGCGGCGGCGACGTTCGACAAAGGGCCGACGGCGACGAGCGCGATCTCGCCGGGATTCTGGGCGAAGACCTCCGTCAGGAAGACGGGCGCGGGAAGACGCTGCTTGCGGCCCTTTGCCTCGGGCAAAGGCAGGACCTCCATATGAACCTTGGCGTCGCGCTTGGCCGCGCGCGGGGTCGGGAAATCGCAGCGCGCGATCGGACGGGCGAGACCTTCGTAGACCGGGATGTCGGGCCGGCCGATCCATTCTAGGACGCGCAGCGTGTTGTCGGTGCAATGCGCGACTTCGACATTGCCGTTGACCGTCGTCGCGGCGAGCAGTTCGAGGTCGGGATGGAGCGCGGCGAGCATGAGAGCGACGGCGTCGTCAGTGCCGGTATCGACGTCGAGGACGAGTTTTCTGGGCATGCGGGCTCCTTGCGCTCCTCGATGTTCTGTAACGGATGCGGCGACGACATTTAACAGAAGGCGCGAGTTGTGACGATCCCTGGTCGCAGCTATAGGCGGCAGCCGCCGCGGCGCCACGCTGGCCCGATCGCTGTCAAACCGCCATAGCGCCATCAACACTTCGACGAAAGGTACGAACGCCTGAAGGGCTCTATGGCCGGCCCTCCGCTTCGCTCCGGCCCTTATGGGTGGCAGCGCTCGTCCGGCGCGGCATTGTTGGCTACTGGGAGCTTTGGTTATGAAACTGCCTTCATTTAGGCAGTTTCATCATCAAAGCTCGCCAGTAGCACAAAACCATCGCCGCGCGGAGGCGTCAAGGCTCGCCTCGCCATCGCCCTGTGTATGTGGACGTACTCCGCGCTCGCCATGGCGAGGCGACCGCGAAGCGGCTTGGCCTTGACGCCGAGCACGGCGATGGCATGCAGAATATGGCGCGTTAACACATGCGCGATCGAGCACCGCCGCTCGATTATTTTTCATCCGTTTCGCACTTCTAGTCGACTTCTACGGACGCCCCTCCCCTATTCCCCGATCACATGCAGCGCCACCTCGCGCCGATGCGGCCGGCGGCGGTGCTCGAAAAGATAGATTCCTTGCCACGTACCGAGCAACAGCTCGCCGCCGTTAATCGGTACGGCCACGCTCACGCCAGTCAGCGCCGTGCGCAGATGCGCCGGCATGTCGTCCGGCCCTTCGTCATTATGGACATAGCGAGTCGGGTCTTCGGGCGCGATCTCGGCGAAGAAATTCTCCAGGTCCGTCCGCACCGCGGACGCGGCGTTCTCCTGAATCACCAGCGACGCCGAGGTATGACGGCAGAACAGCGTCAGCAGGCCGGTCGAGACGCGCTGGCGGCTCAACCAGTCTGCAACCTCGCTCGTGATCTCAAGCAGGCCGCGCCCGTTCGTCTGAAATCGCAGAATGTCGGCGGCTTGGCGCATGGCGAAATCTCATCGGCGCTCAAGGGGCGCGCCATCCGTCTATAAACGCCTGACTGCGCAAATAGGCCGTGAGCCGCTCGGCGAAAGCGCGGCGCTCGGGCGTCCGCGCCGGCTTGCCGGGCGGCGCCGTGGCGAGGCGGCCGCCGTCCTTGGCCAGTTCCGGCCAAGGCGAGGCCGCGAACCAAGCGCGGTAATTCTCCGCGAACCGCGTCTCGCCGCGCCATAAATCGTATTGCCACGGTTTGGGCGCGTTGACGAAATGCAGCACGATCGGCGCGAATGCCGCTTCGAGATCAAGAAGAAGAAAATCGCCCATGAAATTATAGCGCGGCGACAGCGGCGCGAAGCCGCCGGCGATGATCTGATTGAGGGCGCTCTGTTCGAGAAACGGATAGCGCTCGGGCGCGCGCCGCAGGGCGTCGACTGCCCGCCCGCCGAGTTCCCGATTGGTCCACTCGTTGCGGTCGATCGCCAATACGCCAGCGTTGAAATAGGGCGTCTTCAAGTCGAGGCCAAGCGCGGCGCGATCGGCCTGGAATTGCCTCGAAAGCTCGTTCTGAGCGAAATCCATCAAAAAGATCATGTCGTAGGCGGCGGCGAACGGCGCGCCGCCGAAATCGAGCGTCGCCAGCCGGCCGAGGCCCGGCCGCGCGACCCAAATGTCCGAATCGATCGAGACGATGCGCTCGTATTCCGCCGGCAGCACGCGATCGAGGAACAGGCGGCGGAAAACGGCGCGAGAGAAGCGGCCCTCGGCGCGCAAGCCGCGATCGAAGGACGAGAAATCGGCGCAGAGGAGTTCGATACGACGGCGCAAATCGGGGGCGAGCTTATCGAAACCCGGCGCGACGTCCTCGCTCTCGCACACGACGAAGACGTCGAACTGATCCGAATCGCTCTGCGCCAAAATTGTCGCGGCCGTGCAAATCGCCGGACGAAAGAAAGCGCGGTCCGGCGTGAGGCAAAGGGCGGTTTTCATGGGAGGCTTGGGACTGGGGGGCGCGGTTGTCGTCGCTGCAACCGAGCGGCAATGACGACGTTGGTTACCACGCGCCGAGCGCCCTGAAAAATCCCGCTATTCCGCGGCGGTGGCGACCGGCGGGGGCGCGATCTCAATCGGCGCGCGCCTTCGCGCCCGCCGCGGCCGGTCGGTGGCGACGAGGAAGCCGACTTTGGGGGGCTCGGTCAGCAACCGGCGGACCTCGTCCTCGAGCAAGCGGTCCGCATTGGTCACGCGCTCGCGCAAATGGCGCAGTTCGAGCCAGGATTCGATCAGGAACGTCTCGACGAAACGGCCGGGATCGGCCGGATCTTCGAACACGCCCCAGGCGAAGGCGCCGTCGCGCTTGCGCTCGTAGCCCATTTCCTCGATCGCTGTGAGGAAGGCGGCGCGGTCCTTTTCATCGACACGGTATTCGACCGTGACCAGGACAGGGCCCTGATCGTTCTGGACCTTCAGTTTGAAGGCGGGCGCGCGCCAGTGCATCGACGGCGTCAAGTCGAGGCCGGCGGCGGTCTGCAGCTTCCAGCGCCAAGTCAACGGAATTCCCAGCGCTGCGCCCGCAGCCGCGATGAACAAGGCGGTCGACAGCGATTCCATGCCGGCGATATGGCCCCAGATCGCGCTGCCGGCGGTCATCGCGCCGAAATAGACCGTGAGGAACACCGCCAAGCCGCGGCCACGCACCCAATCGGGCAAGGCGATCTGAGCCGACACATAGAGCGTAGCCAAAACGACGGTCCAGGACGCCCCGGCGAGCAAAGCCGCGCAAAAAGCGAGCGCCGTTTCGTGCGCCAGCCCGAACAGGACCAGGGCCGCGGCGGTGGCGAGCGTGCCGACCGCGCCGAGCCCGTCCGGTCCAAACGCGGCTTTGAGCCAGCCCAGCGTCAGCGAGGCGATGATCGCGCCGAGGCCGATCATGGCGAGCAGCAGGCCATAGACTTCCGGGCCATTGTTCATCTGATGCCGCGCGACCAAGGGCAGCAGCGCCCAATAGGCGCTGGCGAACGGAAAGAAGGCGAGCGCGCGCATTAATGTCGCGCGCAGATGGCGGTTGTTCGCGGCGTAGCGAATGCCGGTGCGCACCGCGCTGGTGAGGCGCTCGGCCGGCAGGCCTTGCGAGCATTTCGGCTTCGGCCGCCACCACAGCAGAGCGGCGATGATGACGAGGTTGCCGGCAGCGACGGCCCAAAAGGGCGAGGCGATTCCGGTCGTCGCAATGACCACGCCGCCCAGCGCCGGCCCGACCGCCCTCGACAAATTGTAACCCGCGCTGTTAGCGGCGGTGGCGTTGTCGAGATCGTCGCGCGGCACCATCAGCGGCGTGATCGCCGACCAGCCCGGCGCGGTCAGCGCGCCGCCGGCGCCAAGCGCGAAGGCGGTCAACAGCAGCGCCGCCGGCGTCGCCAGTTGCAGCGAGACGGACGCCGCGAAAATCGCGGCGAAAATCGTCACCAGGGCTTCGACGAAGATCAACAGCCGCCGGGCATCGATAATGTCGGCGAGCGCGCCGGCCGGCAGGGTGAAGAGGAACATCGGCAAGGTGGTCACGACCTGGACCATCGAGACGGCCATCGGGCTGGCGTTGAGGCTGGTCATCAGCCAGCCCGAGCCGGTGTCGAACATCGCAAGGCCGATATTGGCGACGACGCTCGCCGCCCAGATGACCGTGAAGGCCGGCTGGCTGAACGCGCCCCAGCGCGAGGATTCCGCCTCCGCCGCCTCAGTGTTCAAATTCGCGCTCAATTCGCTCTCCCGGCGCCTGCGCAGCCGCCGAAGGCCCGTTCAGATCCCGTCGAAGCCGAGTCGGACAAAGAATTCCACCAATAAATCAATACCAAATCTTCGGCCGCCGCTCCCCCCGCGTCCGCCGAAACACGCCTCAGCGCCGGCGTGGCTAATCTGGCCCACTTTTGTCATAGTGCCGACTCGTGGACGTCTGCGGCCGGGAAATAAGGGTCGAAGGCGGCTCGCTCAAGGCGTTCCCCGCTCACGAAGTGGATAGGATGGAAATGACGCCTTCTACACGGCCGTTCGCCGCGATCGGGTTCCTCTCGTTTTGGCTCGGCGCCCTTTCTCCCGCCGACGCGGCGCCGCCGCTTGAAATCGGAACGTCCATGCCCAAAGACCCGCTCCTCTCCGCTCGACCGGCGAATTTTGCGACCAAAGACGAAGCGGAAGCTTTTCTTGCGACGGCCCTGCCTCAGGCGACCGCCGCCAACCCAAAATACCGGTCGAAAGACGGCGGCCTGACGCAATGGCTCACCAAGGAGGTCGTCTTCGGCCCGGGCGCCTCAGGCCAGGGAATTTCGGTCACCATGAAAGAGGATATGTTAGAGTTCCGGAACGGCCGTCAAACCGCCGCTGGGTCGCATGAGGTCCGTTTTCTGATCGAAGACGTCCAGATTTCCGAGCTCACGGACAGCCCTGACCGGACCGAGAATGGCGAAAAGGCGCTCGGCGTGCTGTTTCGCTGCAATGCCGGAAAATGCATCAACGCCAAATGGAACGGCGTTCCGACGCCGAGCGAGCAGTCCGATATATCGATTCAGGACAATGCGACCCGCGCAAAGATTCTCGCCGCGTTCCAGGCGCTGAAACGCTTCGCCGGCGATCGGGCAGGCGCAAAGCGTTAGGGCGATAGCGCCAAGTTTGCCGCCCGCTCTTCACTGCGAGGAGCCCGCAACGAGCATCCATTCATAGAGTTGAGCTTCGCGGCGGCGGCCTCAGCCCTTGTCGTCCGAATTGACGAGCGCGAGAAATTCGCCGCGCGTCATCTGATTGTCCCGGAAGACGCCAAGCATGTGGCTGGTGACGAGATCCGCGCCGTGCTTTTTGACGCCGCGGCTCAGCATGCAGTGATGCGTCGCCTTGATCACCACCGCGACGCCGACCGGCTTCAGCACAGTCTCGATCGCGTTAGCGATCTGCGCCGTCATCCGCTCCTGAATCTGCAAGCGCCGCGCATACGCCTCGACCACGCGGGCCAGCTTGGAAATGCCGACGACCCGCCGGCTCGGCACATACCCGACCCAGGCGCGGCCGATGATCGGCGCCACGTGATGCTCGCAATGGCTCTCAAAGGGCACGCCGCGCAGCACGACCATTTCGTCGTAGCCCTCGACCTCCTCGAAGGTCTTCTTCAGAATTTCCTCGGGGTCCTCGTCGTAACCGCAAAAATATTCGCGGAACGCGCGCACGAGGCGCTGCGGCGTCTCCCGCAAGCCGTCGCGGTTGGGGTCCTCGCCGATCCAACGGAGGATTGAGCGGAAAGCGTCCTCCGCGGCCGCGTCGGTCGGCTGCGGCTCTTCGCCTCGCTTGGCGAGGTCCTCGGCGGATTTGGCGACCAGTTTCGTCGAATTGGCCATGACGCGTCCTTCGAAAAGCGCAGCAAGGACCTGCGCTCGTGGCGAAGGCTTGTAAGCGTCTTGCCGCGCCAAGGCGAGCGAAAAATCGCCGTCGCCGGCCCTACTTCGGCCTCAGTTCGACGCCGACGCCTTTATTGACGAATTGCGTGGTGTAAGCCTTCTTGTAATCCGTGTCCGACTTGACCAACCCCGCCTTCACCATCTTGTCGAAAAAGTCCTTGATCCGCGCCTCGTCCATCGCGCCGATGCCGAGCTTCAACGTGTCGCCGGAATCGACGATGCCGTATTCTTTGAGCTTGCCGATCGAATAGGCGATCTGCTCGTCGTTCATTTCGGGGTTATCTTTTTTTATGGCCTCGTTCGCCTTTTTATTGTCGCCGTAAAGATAATGGTACCAACCGATCGCGGAGGCGTCGACGAACCGCTGAACAAGGTCGGGATTTTTCTCAACGAGATCGCGACGGGTCTCGATCAAGGTCGAATAGCTCGAATAGCCATAGTCTGCGAGCAGGAAGATGTTTGGCTTGAACCCGCCCTGCTTCTCCACTTCGAACGGCTCGGATGTGATGTAGCCCTGCTGGATGGAATGTTTGTCGGCGATGAACGGCGCCGAGTTGAATGTATAGGGCTTGACGTTTTCGTCCTTGAAGCCCCAGGCGGTGCGCATCCATGCATAGAACGAGGTCACGCCGCCTTGGCTGATATAAGCGGTCGCTTTCGGCAGGTCCGTCCATTTGTCGAGCCCCACCCCGGGATGCGACATCATGATTTGCGGATTCTTTTGAAAATCGGCGGCGACCGGGATGGTCGGGACGTTTCGTTCGACGCCCAAGAAGTCGCCGAGCATGTCCCCGCCCATGAAGAATTCGATCTTGCCGGCGACCAGCAGCATGCCGCCATTGGTTTGCGGCCCGCCCGGCATGATCGTCACGTCGAGGCCGTATTTAGCGTAAGTCCCGTCGACCACGGCCTGATAGAAGCCGCCGGCCTCCGGGTCGGCGAGCCAATTGGTCCCGAATGTGACCTTATCGAGCGCCAACGCGGGGCTCGCCGACAGAACTGCGCCGCCCAGAAAGGCCGCAAGGCCGGCCGCCCGGACGCCGGCGGGCGCGCGACGGGCGCCGGTCGGCCTTGTGCAACTCATGACTTCCTCCCTGTTCGGGCGCCGTTCGACAAGAAACCGCCGCGCAGCGCGAATCCCTGTTTCAGATTCGAGCCCCGCAGGCCGCCGCTCCTTGGGGAGCCCCCGTTTTCGTCAATCATGTTGCACTCACTCCCCTCATTCCCGCAAGGGCGAAGTCGCGCCGTGACAAGCAATTAAGGGGCCGCCCATTCCCCGTTCATGGACAAGCGCCGCCTGGTCGCGCAGGATCGCGGCGCGGCGAGCAACCTCCAGGCTTCTGTTCAGATGCGTCTATGGCTCAAGGACCCGTTGGCGATTTTTGCGGATGGCGCGGAGCGCGGCCTCGTCGTCGACGGGACGCGCATTGTCGAACTCGTCGGCCGTGGCGCGGAGCCCAGGGCGCCGGTCGCGGCGACGTTCGAGGCGTCGCGCCATGTCGTGCTGCCCGGCCTGGTGAACGCCCATCATCATTTCTACCAAACGCTGACGCGCGCTCATCCGGCGGGACTCAATCAAGAGCTCATTCCATGGCTCGTCGCGCTCAATAAGGTCTGGGCGCGGCTGAAGCCTGAACATTTCCGAGTCGCGGTCCGGCTCGCCTTGATCGAACTGATGTTGTCCGGCTGCACGGCGGCGGCCGATCATCATCAAATGTTTCCAAAGGGCCTGGAGAACGCCATCGACATCGAGATCGAAGAGGCTTTGAAGCTCGGGATGCGCATGACGGTGACGCGCGGGTCGCAGAACGTTTCAGAAAAGGACGGCGGCTTGCCGCTCGACGAAATCGTACAGGACGAGGACGCGATCCTCGCCGACAGCGAACGCGTGCTCAAATTGTTTCACGACCCCAAGCCCGGCGCCATGATCCGCATCGCGCTCGCCCCATGTTCGCCGCTGGCGGTGACGAAGGGCGTGATGACCGGATCGGCGCGGCTTGCGGAGCGCTACGATTGCCAGATCCATACGCATCTCGCGCAAATTCCCGACGAGGAAATTTATTGTCGCCAAGCCTTCGGCATGGGGCTCGTCGACAAGCTTGAGGAGATCGGCTGGCTGGGGCCGCGTCTATGGCTGGCGCATGGCTCCTGCTTCGAGGCTGAAGACGTCGCCCGGCTCGGCGCGGCGGGCGTGGGAATCTGCCATTGCGCGGCGTCCGACATGCTGCTCGGCCTCAAGATTTGCCCGACAAAGGATTTCGAAGCCGCCGGCGCGACGATCGGCCTGGGCGTCGACGGCTCGGCCTCGAACGATTCCTCCAACATTATGGAAGCGCTGCGCCACAGCTTGATGCTGGGCCGGCTGCGCTATGGCGCGTCCGGGGTGACGCATCGCGACGTGATCCGCTGGGCGACAGAAGGCTCGGCCCGCTGCCTCGGCCGCAGCGATATCGGCCGCATCTCGATCGGTCTCGAAGCGGATCTGGCGCTGTTCACGCTGGACGAGCCGCGCTTTTCCGGCGCGCACGATCCGCTCGCGGCGCTGGTCCTGTGCGGCGCGCACCGCGCCGACCGGGTCATGATCGCCGGCGAATGGCGGGTGATCGACGGCGCGCCGGTCGGGGTGGACCTCGCGGCGCTGCTGGCCGAGCATCGCGCGGCGGCGCGGGCGCTGGCGTGAGGGCGGCATAGCTACGTACGACCCGAGTCTCCTACAGCGCCTCCCCGCCATCGATCGTCAGCGTCGCCCCGATAATATGCCGCGCGCGCTCGCTGGCGAGAAATAGCGTCGCATCGGCGATGTCCTCGACCCTGGCGATGCGGCCGGCCGGGATGCGGCGCATCATCGCCGCGCGGTCGAGCCGGCCGGCGACGAAATCCGCCTCGACGCCTTCGGTCGCGACATGGCCGGGCGCGAGGCCGTTGACGCGAATTCCCCGGCTCGTCCATTCGAGCGCCATCGACTTGGTCAGCGAGTCGAGCGCCGCTTTGCTCGCCGAATAGAGCCCGCAGCCCGGCGCCGGCCGCTGGCCGGCGATGCTGCTGATATTGACGATCGCGGCGGTCCTCTGGTTGGCTATCGCCCAGCGCGCCAAGGCTTGGCTGCAAAAGAGCGGGCCGTTGAAGTTGACGCCGCTGAATCGCGAGGCGTCCTCGGGGGCGACGTCGAGCAACGGGATCAAGGAGAAAAAGGCGGCGTTGTTCGCCAGAATGTCGACCGCGCCGAAGGCGGCGACAGCGTCGTCGACGAGCTTTGCGCATTCCGCCGGAACGGCGACATCGGTCTTGACCGCGATGAGCCGCGCGCCGGTCTCTCGCCCAATCTCGGTTGCGGCCTGTCGCGCGGCCTCGCCGTTGCGAGCGGCGATGACGACATTGGCGCCCGCTGCGGCGAAGGCCTGGGCGATGGCCCGGCCGATCCCGACGCTGCCGCCAGTCACGATCGCGGTCTTTCCCGTGAAGTCGAACGGCGCCTCGGATCGGCTCGCCATGAATCGTCCATTTCTCTCAGATGAGGCGCGGAGGGTCGGAATAGCCGGGCGGCCGCTGCGCCGCCTCATACGCGCCGCCAGCCGCCACGCCGGCCTCGTTTTCGAACGAAGCCGGCGCGCGCAGCAGCGCGGCGGCGATTTGCTCGCGAGTCCAGACGCACATTTCCCGCGCCGGATAAGGCTGGATGTAGTCCGTGACTCGATAGTGGACGTCCCGCGGCAGATTGAATGGTTCGCCGAAAAAATCGATCAGCCGGAACCCGCCGGCTCTGACGTCAACGTTCTTGAATTCGCCTTTGTTGATGTGGGTCGTGATCATCGCCAGCCTGATCTTCGAATCGCAAAAGTTGCGCAAGGCGCGAAAAATCAGGGCGTTCGGCAGGTGGAAGAGACAGTCGCGGCAAAACCAGACGTCGGCGCGCGGAAAAGGGTCGTGGGCGACGTCGAATTGAATGAACCGACGCCGCGGGGTGGCGTATTTCTTGCGGTTCTCCTTGACCAGAGACGCTGCGATGTCGCCGCCGATATAGGTTACGCGAGGCGGGAAGGCGACTTCCTTCATCCAGTTGAAATCGCCGCAGGGCGCGTCGAAAAAGGTGCGGATGTCGAAATTCCGGGTGAAAGCCTCCAGTCGGCTGCGCAAATAGCGCGTATAGAACAAGGTCGAACCGTCGCCGCTGCGGCTCTCGCTGTTCCGCCATTTGTTGCGGACGGCGATGTGCTCGAAAATTCTCTTCAGCTCCGACATCGTTTCCCAGCCGAGCGCGCCTCGATTTAGGCTGCGCCCTCCTCCTTCCATGCGCCTTAAGACGGCGCAAGCGCTGAGTCGGCCTTGACCGCATCCTTGGCGACCCAATCGGCGAGTTGCGCCGACAGCGCGCCGCCGTCATAGGCGCGGTCGAACCGTTTGAGCGTCCCCAGCCGTCGGAAAACGCCATGCAGGAAGGATCCTATAGGCGGCGCGGTCCAAAGATCGTAACCGGACCGCTCGAACATCGCGCTCCACAGATGCAGGAAGGTCGATTTCTTCGTCGCCTTCGCCACCGCGTCGTAATGGGCCGGCAGGAGCGGCAAATAGAAGCGATCGGCGTCGATCGGATAGAATTCGGATTCGTCGCGGGCAAGTTGATCGACGCCGTGGCGCTCGGCGAGATCGGTCAAGAGGAAGGGCCCGATCGCGCCCCAGGATTGGTCGGCGTCGGCGGCGGCTTCGGCGCGGCGGATCAGATCGAGCAGCAGCGGATGGTCAGGCGGCAGCTTGAGCACCGCATTGTTGATCAGCGCCTTGCCGCGCGCCTCGGCCTGGCGGCCATAGACGATCGCCTGCCGCGAGAAATCAGGCCGGCGCAAGCAGACGAGGTCGGCGTCGACCCAGCAGCAGCCGGTCTCGCGAATCAGCCTATAGCGGAACATATCCGCGAACATCGCAATCGACGGCTTGCCGCCGACGCGATAGCGCTCGCGCAGCGACGGGTCCGGGCAAATTTGGCGCGCGTCGGCCTGCTCGACGCCGGCCGGCAAATCGAGCGCCTCCTCGTAAGCATAGACCCGCAGCTTCGCGCCGGCGCGGGCGAAGGAGGCAAGGCAGCTATAGGCGATCGGATTGAGCGGCCCGCTCCAGAAGGTCGCAAATTCCACCGCCGGCGCGGCTTTGCGTCGCGCGGCGGTCACGCGAGCGATCCCCTTGCAAGCACGGGAAAGGGGCGCGTCAACAGGTCAAGGCAGGTCAGAGAATCCTCGCCAATACGTTGCGGTTGACGTCTTCCCAATCGCCGAAAAAAGTCTCGGTCGCCAAGCGGCCCTGCGCGACGAATTCGCAGTAGACGTCGAAAATCCAGCTCGCATTGACGTCGTCAAGGAGAAGGTGCTTGCCGCGACGGCCTTCCGCGAGCCTGACGCAATTGCCGACATCGGCGCGGCAGACGTCGTCGGTATGGCCGCCGTCGACGTGATAGAGATCGAAGCTCCATTCCGATCGATTGGCGGCGAGTTCCGGCAGGACCTGCCGAGAATCGCCTTGGATGTAGCGCACCCGGCCGGGGAACTCCGCCGCCAGATAGCGCACGCATTCATCGGTATATTTGTGAACGCCGAGATCGACGCCGGTATAGGTCAGGCGCGGATTGGCGGAGAGCGCAAGCAGCGCGCTATGACCGGCATTGACGCCGATTTCGAGCATTGAGTTCTTGAACCGTACGGCGCGCCACAGGTTGCGCCGCGCCGGCGCCAAGTCCGGCGCTGGCGGGCTGTCGTGATAGGCGTCGTCGCCGTGCCAATAGAATATCCCGCCTTCGAGGCGTTCGCCGGTCGCCTTGACAAAGCCGTTGAGCGCTTTCAACCGCGCCATCAGGGCGGGCGCAAAGATTTCGGTCCGATCGTCACGCTTGATCGTGTAGTCCGGAATCTCTTCAGGAGGAATCGGCTTGCCCGGTATCAGGGTCCGTCCCGCCGATTGCCAGGCCGCGAGAGGATAGATCGGCGGCTTGCCGAAATCCTCGGCGGGCGCTCCGCTCGCCGAGTCCGTCTTTCGAACGTCCAGCATCTTCTACGACGTCATGCTCTGGAACCGACGCGCCAGCGCGCTGATCTTCGCCGCGGTCTGAATGTCGAGATCGGTGACTTTGTGGCCGGCGTCATGCGTGCAGAAAGAGAACGAGACCTTGTTGTAGGAGTTGTGGAACTCGGGGTGGTGGTTCATCACCTCCGCCTCGATCGCGATCTGTACTATAAAAGAGATAGCGTCGCGAAACGTCTTGAAGTCATAGGACGCTTCGATGTTCGGGCTCTTATAGGTCCAGTCCTTCAGTTTCGCCAGTTCCGATGCGATCTCGGCTTCGCTGAGGATCTTATATCCGGCCATATGCGCCTCCTCGATTTGATATCCAGGGTAACGGGTTTGCAGCCGCCCGACGGCCTTCGCTTGGTTTTACCCGCTGAGCCGGCGCCCATGCAACAAATCAGGAACTCGTGTGGTTTCGACCATCGTCGACATACGGGATGTGGCGATCGCCACAGCGCGTCCGTAAGGCCGGCGTTATGACCAAGATCAAATTCCGGCGGCCCATGAAACTTACGCTCGGTTGCCAACGTAAAGGAATTGCGCAAAGGTCGCGCGTTCCGATCTCGATCGCCGGGGGCGGATCGAAAGAGAAAAAATTAGCTGATTTTTCAAAGGCGACGACCATGTTGGAAGTTCGCAGGAAAGAGATTGCGCGCGCTTCTGTGCTCGGGGAGCTTGGCCTTTCGCCCCTCGTGCCGACGACGCCGGTCGATATTTCGGCGGCTCATCATGCTCACGTCGTTGAACAGACGGTCCCCGCCCATTTCGTGATCGACGGTCTTGAGATCGACGCGCCGGCTGGCGTTTATCATCCGACGCCGAATTCGAGTTCGCAGCTTTTCCTGCGCAACTTGAAGGCGATGGACAAGAACAAGAATCGCAAGATTCTCGAAATTGGCGCGGGCTGCGGCGCGATCTCCCTCTATCTCGCCAAATATTGGGGCGCCGAAGTCGTCGCTTCCGACATTTCGGAGACCGCGATCGAGGCCATGCGCAAGAACGCCGCGGCAAACGACGTGAGAATCAAGACGGTCAAATCCGACCTCTTCGAGAATATCGATGAGGAGAATTTCGATCTCATCATTTTCAACGCGCCGTTGATCGACAAGGCGCCTGAAAACAATGTCGAACGCTACGCCTTGTGCGATCCGGGCGGCCAGATCACGAGAGCCTATCTCCAAGAGGCGGGACGGTTCTTGAAGGAAAGCGGGATGGCGATCGTGTCGATTTCCAGCAATTCCGCCTATGAGGCGCTCGATGACATCGATCTGAAGCTCAAGATCGTCGGTTTCGAACTCTCGTATAGCGGCTTCTGGTGGGCGATCGTCGGCGCGCAGCTCCGGCGCCCGGATTTCTCATAGGGAGCGGAAGCGACGCAGCCGGGCGTAGGGCCTAAGTCCTAAGGGGTTGCGTCGCCGCCGAGCCCCCCCAATAATGCTCGCGTCAAAGCGTCAGGACCCTTTCGCCAGATCGGCCACATGGTCCGGCAATCGCCATTTCTGCTTCGGATCAGGCGTGTGCCGAACGGGCGCGATGTCGCCGCGCCACGCAGCGCCCATGATCTGCGCAGTCTGATAGACCAGCGTCCGCCACCCTTGCCCCCTCAGCGCGCGCAATCCGGCCGCGACATACGGCGAAGCGAGATCATGGAACAGGATCATCGCCGTCGGCTCGAGAAAGCGGCTCGTCGTCAGCGCGTCGATCTTGGGCGCGTCGGCGTCGTGATCGCCGTCGATGAAGGCGAACGACCAGCGCCAGCCGCTCTCGCCAAGCCGGACCACCTCGGCGGGGCTGAAGCCCGGAACGAAAATGGCGCGGTCGCTTGCGCCGACGCCCTCGACTGCGGCGGCGAATTCGCGCCGCCAGTCGGCGTCGGCGAGCTTGGGCTCGACGATGTGCAACGTCTTCAAGCCGGCGGCGAGCAGATGGCAGCTTGACCAACCGCGCCATGCGCCGATCTCCAGGCCGCTTTTGCCGGCGAACAGGCGCGCATTGGCGTAGAGAATGGCGGCTTCGTCCTTGTTGATGAAGCCGATCTGCGGATCGCGCCGATCGACGTACCAGGTGTGGTCGATCTCTTTCCTGAAATAAGGCCAAGTCGCCTTCGTCTTGTCGCCCGCGACCATATTCGGGAAATGGCCCGAAAGGTCCGGAAGCGCGAGATTATCCGACACGTAGTCCGTCGACATTGCTTGAAGGCTCCGGCGGTTGGCTCAGGCGCGCGAGCCCAGACGCCATTTGGGTCGCAAAGCGGCCTATGGCGAGACATAGGGCTTTGCGCCGCAAATTCCAACGCCTCGCTCTCCGTAGCCGCGCGGCGTTCGGCTTGATCTAAACGGCGCGCGCCGTTAGAGCTTTAGGCGGCTGGACCATCGCGCGTTGAAGCCGTCGAGGACGAGGGGCGTCAGATCCCGTTTTTGCGACTTTTTTCGCGGATGCTGCTTCATCAGCCGGCCATGGCCATATTCGCGTAAAGGCCGCCTTCGACATTTCGGGACGGCCAGAACAAGAGACGATACGCCCGAATGCCCGGACCTTTCCGCATCCTTGGTTACGCCATCGTCTCGGCCGACGGCATGATCGCCGACGCGACCGGACTGATGCCGCAAGAGCTTATTTTCGATGCGGACAAGGAGTTCTTCGAGCAGGAGTTGGACCGCGTCGACGCCGTGGTCCAGGGCCGGAATTCTTACGAGTACCAGACCAACTCGGCTGGACGCCGGCGGCTGATCCTGACCCGCCAGGTCAAGGCCTTGGCCCCGGATCCGAATTTTCCGCGCGGCTTTCTTTGGAATCCGGCGGGCGCCTCGTTCCCCGAAGCGTGCCGGGCGCTCGGTCTCGATAAGGGGACGATCGGCATCCTTGGCGGACCCTATGTTTACAAGTTGTTTCTCGAGATCGGCTTCGACGGCTTCTATCTCTGCCGCGCCGCCAATGTCGCCTTGCCGGGCGGCGTCGCGGTTTTCCCTGGCGTCGGGCCCGGCCGCACGCCCGAGGACGTTCTCAAAGAGTATGGATTGGAGCCCGGCCCGGTCGAGACGCTGGACGCCGCCAACGCGCTGACCATGGTCGCCTGGGCGCCGCGCAGCGGCGGCTGAGCGGCGGCGTTCGGCTGATCATCTCAAGGCTCAGCAGTCGATTCCTTCGACCGCCGAGATTTCGATGCCGAAGCCGGATAGGCCGACGTACTTTCTTGGATTTTCGGTCCTGAGCCTGATTGACGAGACGCCGAGATCGCGCAGAATCTGCGCCCCGAGGCCGACCTCCCGCCATTGCGTCGCCCGGGCGTTCTCGGAGCTCTTCGTCGGATCGGTCGGCGCCAGGTTGGTCGGCACGCCCGCCGAGCCGTCGCGCAGATAGACGAGAACGCCGCGCCCGTCCTGCTTGAAACGCTTCAAGGCGCGGGGAATCGCACCGCCGCCGAAAATATCATGGACGATGTCGGTGCGATGCAGCCGGGCCGGCATGTCGCGGCCGTCGCCGATCGGGCCGTAGACAAAGGCGAAATTCAAAACCGAATCGAACGGCGTGCGATAGGCGTAGCCGGAAAGCTCGCCGATTTCGCTTTTGACCGGGAAATGCGCGACGCGCTCGACCAGTTTCTCCCGCGCCTGGCGATAGGCGATGAGATCCGCCACCGAAATGCGCTTGAGGTTATGCTTCACGGCGAAGGCTTCGATCTGCGGACCGACCATCACCGTGCCGTCGTCATTGGCGAGTTCGCAGATCACCGCGACCGGCGGCAGGCCGGCGAGGTTGCAGAGATCGATCGCCGCCTCGGTATGGCCCGAACGCATGAGCACGCCGCCTTCCTTGGCGATGAGCGGAAAAACATGGCCCGGCCGGGCGAAATCGCTCGGCCCCATATTGCGGTTGGCGAGCGCGCGGACGGTATTGGCGCGCTGCTCGGCGGAAATGCCGGTCGTCATGCCATGCTTGACGTCGACCGAGACGGTGAAGGCCGTGCCGAGCGGCGCCTCGTTCATCGCCACCATCGGCGACAAATGCAGGCGCTGCGCCTCCTGGCTCGTCAACGGCGCGCAGACGATGCCGCAGCCATAGCGGATGATGAAGGCCATCTTCTCGGTCGTGCAGAATTGCGCCGCGCAGATGAGGTCGCCCTCGTTCTCGCGATCGTCGTCGTCGGTGACGATGACGATTTCGCCCGCTGCGAGCGCTTCGACGGCTTGGGTCACCGAATGGGACATGGGACTTTCCTGATTGGCGCTGAGCGGGGCGCCGAGAAAATCATTCGGCGTCACGGCGCCGCGGGTCTCTTTGACAATGAGCGCGGCGGTCTCGCGCGAAATCCAGGCGCCCTCGTCATTGCAGATTTGCGTGATCGCGCCCGGCGAGACGCCGATGCGACGGGCGAAATCCGCCCGCCGGATATTGTGGCGCGCCAGCCAATCGCTCAGCTTCATGCGGTCATTTAAGCACAGCTAAACGGCAGCGGCAATGACGGAATGAAAGATTTAGCAATACTAAAAGATCGAATCTTCGGAACGGATTTCAACGCCGTCCGCCGTCAGCGTTTTCCCCTGCTCTTTGGCTTCCGCCAGCCGGTCGATTCGCACCAGCGCCAGGCCGTCGGCGCCGACGAGAGAGCCGAGCGCGCCGACCGCCGTCTCTCCCGCCAGAACCGGCGTCCCCGCCGCCGGCCCGGCCGCGGCCAGCGTCACTTTGACGATCCGCTTGCGCACGCCGCCGCGATGGCGCATGCGCGACACCACTTCCTGGCCGACATAACAGCCTTTTTCGAAGTCGACGCCGTTGAGCAGATCCATATTGACGTCATGCGGGAAGGCGTCGCCATAAGCGAAGTCGACGCCGCCCTTGGGCGCGCCGACGGCGATGCGATGCGCTTCGTAATCATCGAGTCGCGGCGTACCGAGGGCCATCGCCGCCGCGCGCGGCAGAATCGCCCGCGAGCCAAGCCGCGCGTCGCGCGGATCGGCGAAGACGAAGCCGTCGACGCGCTCCGGCTCGCCCTCCCAACAGGCGGCGACGGCCTGGTCCGAGCTGGCGTCGGCGATCGTGACTTTAGCGCGCAGCCGATAGAAGCCGAGGCGCTTCAAGAGGTCCGCGGCGCTCGCCGACGGGCAATCGATCAAGAAGGACGCGCCCGCCTCGGCCGGCATACGATAAATGAAAAAGTCGAACAGGATCTTGCCTTGCGGCGTCAGCAGCGCGGCGAAGCGCGCCTGCCCGACCTCGAGGTGTTCGATGTCATTGGTCGCCAGCCCGTGGAGAAAGCTCGCCGCGTCCTCGCCGGCGACACTGAGCACGCTTCGGTCGGGCAGCAGCGTCCAATTGGTCATTGAAGGTTCCTCGCGCGTCAGGTCGTGTAGATAGGGTGCGGCGCGGAGGACGCAAGCGCGGTCGGCGGGGCCCCCGGAAGGACAGCGTCGCTCAGGCCGGCTTCGAGAGTTCCTCTTCGACTTGCCCGAGCCACTCCTTGCCGAAGAACATCTCCTCGCCGACAAAGAAGGTCGGCATGCCGAAGACGCCGCGCGCGACAGCGGCCTCGGTGTTGGCGAGGCGATCGCGGTCGAGGCCTGCGCTACGCGCGATAGGCGAGATAGACGTTGGGACTGCCGAAGTCGAAGATGAATTCCAGCGTCTTGCCCATTGTCACCATTTCTCCGACCAGGGCCGCAAGTCCATCTCGTGCGTCCAGGCCGAACGATGCTGCTTGTGCAGCCAGACATAGTTCTTGGCGATCTCGTCGGGCCGCAAAATGTCGTCGCGCGCCAGGCGCTCTTCCCAATCCGGCGTGATCGAGCGGATGAAGGCGCCGTCGATCGCGCCGTCGACGACGACGTGGGCGACGTGGACGCCTTGAGGGCCGAGCTCGCGCGCCATGCTTTGCGCGAGCGCGCGCAGCGCGTGCTTGGCGCCGGCGAAGCCGGCATAGCCTGCCCCGCCGCGCAGGCTCGCCGTCGCGCCGGTGAAGAGGATCGTGCCGCGGCCGCGCGGCGCCATGACCCGCGCCGCCTCGCGGCCGGCGAGAAAGCCGGCCAAAGCGGCCATCTCCCAGACTTTCTGATAGACGCGCGTCGTCGTTTCGGCGACCGGAAAGCGCACATTCGCGCCGATGTTGAAGACGAGGACTTCGAGCGGCGCGATGTCGCGCTCGATGCGATCGACCAGGGCGGCGACCTCGCGCTCGACGCGCGCATCGAGGCCGAAAGCCTGCGCCTCCCGGCCGGCCTCGCGGGTCGAGGCCGCCAAGGCTTCGAGCTCCTCGACATGGCGGGGCCGGCGCGTGACGCAGACGGCGAGGCCTTCCGCCGCAAAAGCGCGAGCGATCGCCGCGCCGAGCCCGTCGCCCGCGCCGACGACGAGGCAGGCGCCGCTCGCTGTTGATGGTTCGGCCATTGGCGCTCCTTGATCGAGCGAAGCGCGAACAAGTCCCGTCGTCAAGAAAACCGGGTTCGCCTTTCCTCCCCCGCCGCCCCGGGACGGAGAAACCCCGCGGCTTCGCAGACCAAGTCGGCGAGCCTTTCCGCCGCGTCCGGGACGCCGGCGGCTTTCGCCGCGGCGGCGGCCGCGGCAAGCGGAGCCGGATCGGCGAGCGCCTTGCGCAGCGAGGCGGCCAGGCGCTCCGGCGTAAACTCGTTCTGCGGCACGACCTCCGCCGCGCCGGCCGCGGCGAGCGTCGCTGCGTTGGCGGCTTGATCTTGATCGAGCGCGTGCGGGAACGGCACGAGGATCGACGGCCGGCCGATCACGGCGAGTTCGGAGACGGTCGAAGCGCCGGCGCGGCCGATGACGAGATGCGACGACGCGATGCGGTCCGGCAGATCTGCGAAGAATTCGGCGATCTCGACCGGGAAGTTCAATTGCGCGCAGGCCCGGGCGACGCGCAGCTTGTCCTCGCCGCGCGCCTGCTGGGTGAGGCGCAGACGCTGGCGCTCGCTGTCGCCGAGCAGGGCCAGCGCAGCCGGCACAATATCGGCCATGACGCGCGCGCCTTGCGAGCCGCCGGTGACGAGCACGCGCAAGCGGCCGTCGGCGAAATTCGGGAACGGCGTCGCCGCCGCGGCGACGACGGCGGGACGCACCGGATTGCCGGTGTACCGGGTCTTGCCGCGAATGCCGTCATCGACGCTCTTCAGCGTCGGAAAGCCGGTCGCGATGACGCTGACCCGGCGAGCGAGAAAGCGGTTGGCGCGGCCCATGACAGCATTCTGTTCGTGCAGCAACGTCGGCACGCCGAGCCAGGCCGCGGCAAGGAGGGGCGGCACGGTCGGATAGCCGCCGAAGCCGATGACCGCGAGCGGCTCGGTCTTCTTGATCAAAGCGCGGGCGACGAGCGTCCCGCCCGCGAGCACGAGCGCCGCGCGGGCCTTGGTCAGCATTCCGGCGCCGGTCGGCGTCGCCGACGGAATGGCGTGGATCGCGCGCGCCGGAAAATTGCCGCCATATTTCAGCGCGCGCTCGTCCGTCGCCAGCTCGGCGGGGACGCCGCGCGCCGACAGAGCCGAAGCCAGAGCTTGGGCGGGAAAGAGATGGCCGCCCGTGCCGCCGGCGGCGATCAGGATCGCGCGTCCTTCGGTCAAACCGCCTCCGGCAGAGGCGCAGCGGTCAGGACCGCGCGCGGGCGCTTGCGCGTCAGGGCGATTAGGAAGCCCATGCCGAGAGCGAGCGCGAGGATCGACGAACCGCCATAGGAAATGAACGGTAAGGTCATGCCCTTGGCCGGGATGGCGCGCAGATTGACCGCCATGTTGATCCAGCTTTGCACGCCGAACATGATGACGAGGCCGGCCGCGGCGAAGCGGCAGAACGGGTCTTCGTTGCGCGACGCGAGCAACAGACCGCGCAAGACAATGAAGCCGAAAAAGGCGACCAGGGCCAGGCAGGCGATCATGCCGAATTCTTCGCCGGTGACGGCGAAGACGAAATCGGTATGGGCGTCGGGCAGAATGCGCTTATAGACGCCCTCGCCTGGCCCGCGTCCGAGCCAGCCGCCCGAGAGAATGCTCTGCAACGCGGTGTCGACCTGGAACGTATCGACCATGCCGCCGCTACTCGCCTCGGGATCGATGAAGCGAAGCACGCGGTCGTGGACGTGCGGCGAGAGTTTGAAGGCGAGCGCTGCGCCGACCGCGCCGACGCCGCCGACGCCCGCCACCCAGAACCAATGAAGGCCGGCCATGAAGAAGAGCGCCGCCCAGACCAACGAGATCAGCATGGTCTGGCCGAAATCCGGCTGCGCGATCAACGGCCCGATCGTGATCGGCAGCAAAGCCAGCGCGATCGCGACGCCGGCAAACCTCGTTCGGCCGTTCGCCCCTTCGGAAAAAGCCCATGCGGCGAGGACGATGAAGGCGGGCTTCAAGAATTCCGACGGCTGCACGCCGAATATCCAGCGCCGCGACCCTTTGATTTCGACGCCGAACAGCAGCGTCATGACGGTCAAGCCGAGGCTCAAGATGAAAACGACAAGCGCGGCGCGCCGGACATGGCGCGGCGAGAGGAAAGAGGTCGCGATCATGAGCAGCGCCGAAGGCAGCAGCAGCAGCGCCTGACGATTGACGAAATGAAAGGCCGACAGATTGAGCCGCTCCGCCACCGCCGGGCTTGCGGCTAGGGTCATGACCAAGCCGATCACCATCAGCGCGCCAAAGCAGCCGATCAGCCAACGATCGACAGTGCGAAACCAATCGGCGAATAGCCCGCGTTCAGCGCGCGACGGCATGAGCCCTGCTCCTAGTACGGCGACGCAGGCCGAGTCTCAGACATGAGCGTTAATATCTTTTTGCGTCACGCCGAGTTCTCGAACCAAAGCGCGGAACTTGTCGCCGCGCGCTTCGAAATTGACGAACTGGTCGTAGGACGCGCAGGCCGGCGACAGCAGGACCACCGGCTCCGGCGCAGCGCTCGCGGCCGCGTCGCGCGCTGCGGCCGCGGTCGCGGCCTCCAAAGTGCCGCAACGCTCGAAAGGAACGCTTCCCCTCAGCGTCTCGGCGAAGGCGTCGCTCGAAGCGCCGATCAGATAAGCCTTGGCGATTTTGGCGAAGAGCGGTCTGAGCGGCTCGACGCCGCCCTCTTTCGCCTTGCCGCCGACGATCCAGAAAATGTCGGAGAAGGAAAGCAGCGCTTTTTCGGCCGCGTCGGCGTTGGTCGCCTTCGAATCGTTGACGAAGATCGTCCTGCCGATCCGGCCGACCTGCTCCATGCGGTGGGCGAGGCCGGGAAACGTCTCGAGCCCGTGCGCAATCGCCGGGAAGGTCAGGCCGAGTTCGCGGGCGGCGGCCGCGGCGAAGGCGGCGTTTTGGGCATTGTGCGCGCCGCGCAGAGCCTTCGCGCTCGCGAGTTCGATCATGATGTCCCCGCCCCGCCGGTCCCGCATGACGATTGCGCCGTCTTCGACAAAAACATCGGTTGAACGGCTTGGGCGGGCGGAAATCGTCACGAGCCGCGGCCGCCCGGCTGATTTCTTCTCCGCGAGTCGCGCGGCGGCGGCGCCGCAATATTCGTCGTCCACGCCGACCAGGGCGATGTCGGATCGGGCCACCAGCCTCTCCTTGATCGCCGCGTAATTCTCCATGGTTCCGTGGCGATCGAGATGGTCGGGCGTCAGGTTGATCAGCGCGCCGATCGTCGGATCAAGCGACGGCGCAAGGTCGATCTGGAACGAAGAGCATTCGACGACATGGACGCGCTCTGCGCTGGGCGACGCAAGTTCGAGGATCGGCGTGCCGATATTGCCGCCAAGCTGAACGTCGCGGTCGGCTTCGCGCAGCAAGTGTGCGACCAGCGCGGTCGTTGTCGACTTACCGTTGGTCCCAGTGATGGCGACGAAAGGCGAGCCTGGCGCAAGCGCGCGGCGTTCGCGGCAGAAGAGTTCGATATCGCCGACGATCTCTATTCCCGCGTCGCGCGCTTTCTTGACCGTCCAATGCGGCTCTGGATGGGTCAGCGGCACGCCGGGCGCGAGAACGAGCGCGGCGAATTCTCGCCAATCCGTCTTGGCGAGATCGATGATCGGCAGTTCGGTTTGTCTCGCCTTGTCCCGCGCCGCCTCGCTGTCGTCCCAGGCCGCGACCTCAGCCCCGCCTGCGAGCAGCGCGCGCGCGGTCGCTGCGCCGGAGCCGCCGAGCCCGAACAGCGCGACTTTGCGTCCCGCGAAGCTGGCGACCGGGATCATGTCACCTCAGCTTCAAAGTCGAGAGGCCGACCATCGCCAGGACGAAGGCGACGATCCAAAAACGCATGACGATTTGCGGCTCGGACCAGCCGAGCTGCTCGAAATGATGGTGTATCGGCGCCATCCGGAAGACGCGCTTGCCGGTCATCTTGAACGAAGCCACCTGCACGATGACCGACAGGGCTTCGACCACGAACAATCCGCCGACGATCGCCAGCACGATCTCGTGCTTGATCGCAACTGCAATCGCGCCGAGCAGACCGCCCAAGGCCAGCGAGCCAGTATCGCCCATGAATATCTGCGCTGGCGGCGCGTTGAACCAGAGGAAGCCGACGCCGGCGCCGATCAAGGCGCCGCAAACGACGACGAGATCGCCGGCATGCGGCACGTGATTGATGCCAAGATAGCGGGCGAAGAAGAGATTGCCGACGAGATAAGCGATGAGACCGAGCGTCGCCGCGCCGATCATCACCGGCACGATGGCGAGGCCGTCGAGCCCGTCGGTGAGATTGACCGCGTTGCCAAACGCGACGATGACGAAGGCGCCGAAGATGAGGAATCCCCATCCGAGGTCCAAGACGAAGCCGTTGATGAACGGCACGGCGAGCGAGGTCGCGCCAACGCCGCCGACATGAACCATGGCCCAGCAGGCGACGAGCGCGATGGCGAATTCGCAAGCCAGGCGCGAGCGGCCGGAAAAGCCACGATCAGACTGTTTCGTCACCTTGAGATAATCGTCGTAAAAGCCGATCGCGCCGAAGCCGATCGTTACGAACAGTACGATCCAGACATAAGGGCTTTCGAGATTGGCCCAAAGCAGCGCCGAGACGACCAGGCCGGAAAGGATCATCAGCCCGCCCATCGTCGGCGTGCCCTTCTTGGTTAGAAGGTGCGATTGCGGCCCGTCGGCGCGGATCGGCTGTCCCTTGCCCTGTTTCAGGCGCAAAGCCGAGATGATGGTGGGGCCGAAGAAAAAGACGAAGAACAGGCCGGTGCCGGCCGCGCCGATGGTGCGGAAGGTGAGATAACGAAACAGGTTGAACGGGCTGAACAGGTGGGAGAAATCGGCGAGCCAGGTGAGCATTATAGTTTCCTAACTATGCGGCGCTGGCGTCGCCCGAAAAGTTCGACTTAAGCGCGGCGACGACCGGCCCCATCCGGCTGCCGTTCGACCCCTTCACCATCACCACGTCGCCGCCACGCAAAGCGTCGAAAAGCGGCTTCTCTATGTCCGCGGACGTCGCGCCCCATGCCGCGCGGACCCCGGTCGGCGCTGCGTCGTAGAGGCCGCGCATCAGCGGTCCGGCGCAGAACAGGAGATCGACGCGATTGCGCTCGAGGTCGGCGGCGAGCGCTCGGTGCATCGCCGCGCCTTCCGGCCCAAGTTCGAGCATGTCGCCGAGCGCGGCGATGCGGCGTCCGCCGGGCGCAGGCGCGGTCGCGCCAAGAAGATCGAGCGCTGCGCGCATCGAAGCTGGATTGGCGTTGTAGCTTTCGTCGATCAACGTGAAGGAGCCGTTCTTTGCGCGAAGAACAACGCGCTCGCCGCGCCCTTTGGCCGGCGTAAATTCGGCCAGCGCTGCGGCGGCGGCTGCGGCGTCCACGCCAAGCGCGTCGGCGACCAGGAGCACGCCGAGGGCGTTCTGCGCCATATGCAGGCCCGGCGCGCCGAGATCGAACGCGATCTCGCGGCCGAACAGGCTCGCTTCGACGCGCGAGCCGCGACCTTCAGGCTTGAAGTTCAACAGCCGCGCATCGGCGTCGCGCGTCGTCCCGAACGTCGCAACACGCGCGCCCGCAGCTTCGGCGCGGCGTCGAAGCAGATCGAATTGCGGCGCGTCGCGATTGAGGATCGCGGCGCCGCCAGGGCTCAGTCCGGTAAAAATTTCCGCCTTGGCTTCGGCGATCGCTTCGAGCGAGCCGAGGTGCTCGATGTGAACCGGCGCGATCGTCGTCACCATGGCGGCGTGCGGCCGCACCAACTTCACCAATGGCGTAATCTCGCCCGCGTGGTTCATGCCGATCTCGAAAACGCCGAAAGCGGCGGCGGCCGGCATTCGCGCCAAGGTCAGCGGCACGCCCCAATGATTGTTGTAGGACGCGGCCGCGGCGTGGGTTAAGCCCGCCTGGCCCAGCGCAACCCTCAGCATCTCCTTGGCGCTGGTCTTCCCGACCGAGCCGGTCACCGCGGCGATCCGCGCTTGCGTACGCGCGCGCGCCGCGACGCCGAGTCGCTCCATCGCGCGCAAAGTATCCTCGACGAGGAACAGGGGACCGTCTCCGGCGAGCGCGCTCGCCTTATCGCGCGCGACGACCGCGGCGGCTGCGCCTGCGGCGAAGGCGCGCTCGACATAGGCGTGGCCGTCGCTCGCCTCGCCCTTGATCGCGAAGAACAGGTCGCCGGGTTGCAGCGTCCGCGTATCGATCGAGACGCCGCGCACCGGCGCTGCTGGCGGGTTGGTCGGCGCGCCGAGCGCCGCTTCGAGCTCGGCGATGCTCCAAAGCGCGGCGCTCATGCGGCGGCGTCTTTCAGAGCCGCCCGCGCCGCTTCCGCATCGGAGAAAGGTAGAACGCGATCGCCGACGATCTGGCCGGTCTCGTGTCCCTTGCCGGCGATCATCAGCGCGTCGCCGCGCCGAAGCATGGACACGGCCGATTTGATCGCTTCGCCGCGATCGCCGATTTCGATCGCGCCGGGCGCAGCGGCGAGAATGGCGGCGCGGATCGCCTGCGGGTCCTCCGAGCGCGGATTGTCGTCGGTGACAATGACGACGTCGGCGCGCTTCGTCGCGATCTCCCCCATCAGCGGCCGCTTGCCTGGGTCGCGGTCGCCGCCGCAGCCGAAGACGACGATCAGCCGCCCGAAGACGAAGGGCCGCAGAGCAGCCAGCGCCTTGTCGAGCGCGTCGGGCTTATGCGCGTAGTCGACGAAGACCGAGGCGCCGCGCGTTTCGCCAACCCGTTCGAGGCGGCCCGGCGCGCCTTGCAAATTCTCGAGCGCGGCGAAGACTTTCTGCGCGTCTGAGCCCGTCGCCAGGCAAATCCCCGCCGCGACCAGCGCATTGGAAACCTGAAAATCGCCCGGGAGAGGCAGAAGAACGCGATAGTCTCGGCCACGATGGCTGAGCGTCAGGCGGCTGGCGAACCCGGCGCGCTCGGCGGCCGCGAGCCGGATGGTCACGCCGGCCCTGCCGACCGTCGTCAGCTCCAAGCCGCGGGCGCGCGCCGCGGCGACCACGTCGCCAGCCGCGTCGCTGTCGGCGTCGACCACCGCCGCCGCGCCCGGCGCCAGCAAATCGTTGAACAGGCGCAGCTTGGCTGCGAGGTACGATCGAAGATCGCGGTGGTAGTCGAGATGATCGCGCGAAAGATTGGTGAACGCGCCGGCGACGAGGCGCACGCCGTCGAGGCGCTTCTGGTCGAGGCCATGCGATGAGGCCTCCATCGCCAGGTGGGTGACGCCGGCGCCAGCGAGATCGTCGAGGGCGCGGTGGAGAGCGATCGGATCGGGCGTCGTCAGCGCGCCATAGGCGGTCTTCTTCGGCGAGACGATTCCAATCGTGCCGAGCGAGGCCGCTTCGAAACCGAGCTCGCGCCAGATTTGCCGCGTGAATTCCGCGACCGAAGTCTTGCCGCTGGTGCCGGTAACTGCGGCGATGGTTGCGGGCTGGCGATCGAAAAAGCGGGACGCCGCGCGAGCAAGCGCTGTGCGGGCGTCGGCGACAGGTACGAACTGGACCCCTTCGGGAATCTGCTCCGGCCGGCGCTCGGCGACGATGTATTTCGCGCCGCGCGCCGCCGCGTCGGCGACGTATCCCAGCCCATCGCTTTTCGCGCCGGCAAGCGCGAAGAACACGTCGCCAGGCTTGACCTTTCGGCTGTCGGCGCAAAGCCCGGCCGCTTCGCGCTCGGCGAGCGCCGGTTCGAGCCCGGCAGCGCCGAAAAGGTCGCGTAGTTTGATCACTCCTTGCCTATCCTATCCGCATCGCCGCCATAGCCGAGCCTGGCGTTCATGGGGAACGGCTGCACGGGCGGCTCCGACGACGGCGGAACGCCCAGCAGCGGCTCGATCCGCTCGATCAGGCGGCCGGTTACACGGCCCGCATTATAAGCGGCGGTATGATAACCGCCGTCCGATGGCAAGCCCTGCGGATCGTCATAGATCGCCATGTAAAGATATTTCGGTTTATCCGCAGGCACGATCGCCATGAAAGTGGTGAAGACCTTGTCGTTCGAATAGTGGCCGTGGAAGTTCTTCTGAGCGGTGCCGGTCTTGCCGCCGGCGTAGTAGCCTGGAATGTTGGCGAGGCCGGCCGAGCCGTGGGTGGCGTTGGCGCGCATGAGATAACGCATCGATTCCGACGTCTGGTCGCTGATGATGCGGCGGCTCTGGGTCAGCGCCTCAGCCGGGTCGCGTATCAAGAAGGTCGGCGTCATCAGACGCCCGCCATTGACCAGCGCGGCTACCGCCATCATCGCCTGAAGCGGCGCGACATTGATGCCTTGGCCGAAGGCGATGGTCATCGTGTTGAGTTCGCTCCAGCGCTTCGGGATTAGCGGCTCGGCGCTTTCCGGCAGTTCGGTGCGCATTCGGTCGAGCAGGCCAGCCTTGCGCAGGAACGCTTGATGTCCCTGAACGCCGATCATCAGGGCAAGTCGCGCCGCCCCGATATTCGATGAATGAGTGAACACCTCCGGCACGCTGAGCACGCGATGCGTGGCGTGAAAGTCGTGAATGGTGAAGCGGCCGTAGCGGAGATTTTCGCGCGCATCGACCCGCGAGCCGAGCGTCACCTTGCCGGAATCGAGCGCCATAGCCAAGGTCAGCGCTTTGAAGGTCGAGCCCATTTCATAGACGCCGACGGTGAGGCGGTTGATCACTTTCGGATCTTTCATGTCGCCCGGATCATTGGGATCGAAATCCGGCAATGATTCCGCCGCGATCACTTCGCCCGTATTCACGTCCATGATGGCGCCCGCCGCGGCCTTGGCGCGGAAGCGCTCGAGCCCCCACTCCAATTCGTCGCGCAGGGCGTGCGTCACCCTGAGGTCGAGCGACAGCCGCACCGGCTTCAGCGCGGCCGGATCGACAGAGAAGCCGGCGACGTGCGGATCGGTCAGGCTCTGGCTGTCGAGGTACTTCTCCATCCCGGAAAGGCCGATATTGTCCTTGTCGACATAGCCGATGACATGCGCGCCGATCGGCCCGTTGGGATAGACGCGTTTGTTCTCCGGCAGAAACCCGACGCCGGGAAGGCCGAGATGGAAAATCTCCTCCTGCTCCTTGGCGGTGACCTGCCGCTTGATCCAGACAAAGCCCTTCTTCGACGATAGCCGCTCTCGCAGCTCCTTGGCGTTGACGTCGGGCAGGACGGCGGTGATCAGTTCGACCGCCTCGTCTTTGTCAATGATCCGCCGCGGCTCGGCGAAGGCCGACATGGTCTTGATGTCGGTCGCCAGAATTTCGCCGTTGCGGTCGAGGAGATCGGGCCGCGCGCCGGAGATGGCGTCGTCCGCGGCTGTCTTGAGGGTCTGCGGCGGCTCGCGCGAGAGGCCGAGCAGGATCAAGCGGCCGCCGATTCCGGCATAGATGAGAAACAGGCCGAGCGTGATGAGACGGATACGGCCGCCGCTTTTATCGAGCCGCGTGCGGAAGATTTCTCCAGCCATACCGCGCAGCCGCGCGATGAAGCCGAGCGAGCTTGACGATCGTCGCGACGCGCTTGCCTTTCCGCTTGCGGGAGAGGGCGGCGGCGAGGGTGATCCGCCGGAGGATGGCCGCGTACCTTCATCCGACGGCGATAGATCATCCGGACGATGGTTCTCGTTCTGGCGCCCAATGGTCGCCGCCGCGCGCAATCGGGGGAAGGGATTCTTTGCGCCCGAGGAAAAGCTCGTCGCGAGCGATGTGAGCGATCGCCAGCCTTGCTCGATCTTGGCTTGAAGTCCGCCGTTCATCGCTCACCTCGTCGACGGCGTCGCGCCGCCGGCCAGGCCGGAACTCGGCGTCGCCGACAGGCCCAGCGATTCGATCTTGCGACCGATCGAGTCGATCTTGGGCTGGGCCTCCGGCAGATCGGCGGCTTTGACGATCTGGTTGAGCGCGAGCGGCTGCATGCCGAGTTGTCTGTCGGCAAGCGCTTGCAGCCGTTCGGGACGAGTCAAAATCGCGTATTCGGCGCGCAGCACATTGATTGCATCCCGCTCGCGCTCGACCGCGTGGCGCGTCTCGACGATCTTTTCCGACCAAAGAATGGTCTTGTACTTGACCGAGTAGACATAGATCGCCGAAGCGACGAGGGCGGCGATTGCGACGATATGCATGACGCGCCACATCAATGCCTCCTGGCGGTGCGGTGCGAAGCTTCGGCCAAGGCCATGAGCGCGTCGTCCGCCCCGCGCGGCGGCGCGTCGGTGCGGGCGCCGAAGCGCAATTTGGCCGAGCGCGCGCGCGGATTGGCGTCGATCTCACTGTCGTTCGGCGTGATCGGCTGGCCGCCGGGGACCGCAAAGGTCGGCGCCGGCGCCGGCGCTTCGCCCGGCAGGCGGCGTCCCGCCGCTTCGCCGCGGCCGGAGCGGCGGGCGAAGAATTGTTTGACGATGCGATCTTCGAGCGAATGGAATGTCACGACGACGAGACGTCCGCCGGGTTTGAGGATCGCTTCGGCCGCGATCAGCCCGCGCGCCAATTCGCCGAGCTCGTCATTGACCGCAATGCGCAGGGCCTGGAAGCTCCGCGTCGCCGGATGGATGGCCTCGCCCGGCCGCGCCGGCGCGACGCGCTCGATCAAGGCGGCGAGCTGACGCGTGGTAACGAAAGGCGCGGCTTTGCGGTCGGCGACGATCGCTCGGGCGATGCGGCGGGCGGCGCGCTCCTCGCCGAAATAGTACAAGATGTCGGCGATCGTCTCTTCGCCCTCTTCGGCGAGAAGGTCGGCGGCGCTGCGGCCTTGTTGCTCCATGCGCATGTCGAGCGGCGCGTCGTGACGGAACGAGAAGCCGCGCTCGGCCTCGTCGAACTGCATCGACGAAACGCCGATATCGAGCGCGACGCCGTCGACACGCGAATAGCCCTGGCCGCGCGCGATCGCGTCGAGCCCGCCGAAGCGGCCGCGGACGAGCGTCAGCCGGCCGCCGGACGCCGCAGCAAGCGTCCGGCCTGCCGCGATGGCCGAAGGATCGCGGTCGATCGCAATCACCCGGCCGCCGCGCTCGAGGATGGCGGCGGCGTAGCCGCCGGCGCCGAACGTGCCGTCGAGATAGACGCCGCCCTCGTGGACGCCGAGGGCGGCGACGGCCTCTTCGAGAAGCACGGGAACGTGGCGAGCCGGTCCGCCTGCGGGAGGGCTAGCCTCGCCGCGGCTCGCGATCATTCCCGTTGCTCCGCCGGCGCGACCCGCGCCGATCTGGCGCCGAGCTCCGCCCGCAATTGACGCACTCGAGCCTTGGCCTCCTCGAGATGCGCCCGGAAGCGGTCCGGCGCCCAGATCTGAAACTTGTGACCCTGGCCGACGAAGACCGCTTCGTCGGCAAGATGCGCAAAAGTCCGGCTCGCCTCGCTCAAAGTCACTCGGCCTTCCGAATCGGGCCGCAGGATTTCGCTGGTTCCGAACAACGCGGTCGCCAGGATGTCGCGCGGCTCGGAATAGGCCGGCATGGTCGCCAAAAGCGCGTCGATCTCGCTCAGCAACGCGTTGCCCCCGCAATCCAGCGCCGGGGCGTCGAGCGAGGGATGGAGATAGAGTCCATCGAATCCGTCTCGCGCCAGGACCGCCCGGAACGGGGCCGGAATCGAGATTCGCCCCTTGGCGTCGAAGCGGTTGGCGTAATGGGAGACAAAGCGGTCCAACAAAGTTAGCCCAAAGCCGCACGACGACGTCCGGCCGCGGCGCGCTCAGCGCCGGCGACCGCGTCGGCGCTGAAGACCTCGACGGGATGGCTTGGGATAGCATGGGATAATATGGGCGTCAACGCGAAGCCGGCGCAGGGAGACTGTCCCCGCGCCCGGGGCGCTATTAGGATATGTTAAGGTTAATGGAGAGTTAGGGACGGCGCTCGGCGACAGTCCTTGGCGGACTCGCCTGAGCGTCGTAGCCTGACGATGCGCATGGACTTAGCCGCTTTTCGAGCGTCGCTTGACGAGACAGCCCCGCCGGAGGGCTTAAGCTTGGCGCTGCAAGCGCTCTGGCGGGACGGGCAGGGCGATTTCGACGCCGCGCATGACCTCGCTCAGCGCGACGAGGGCGCCGACGGCGACTGGGTCCACGCGTATCTGCACCGGAAGGAAGGCGACAATTCAAACGCGGCCTATTGGTATCGCCGCGCTCGCAAACCGTTCTGCCATGACTCCCTTCAGGCGGAATGGGAGGCGATCGTCGCCGCCCTCCTCGGCAGAGCGCAAAGCGCTTCTTCTCCAGGTTAAAAGCGCCGGTTTTCATTAAGGAATCTTAGTCCGCGCCAGCGGAATTGCGCCCCAGACGCCGACGCTTGGCCTAAAAGGCCAAAGCTCATCCGGTGGGCCCGCCCGCCACAATTCACGAAACGGTGAGAGGCCGATCCGCCCCGCGTTTCCGCATTGCAAGAAATAATAAGGCAACTTATCTTAAGCAGGCTAATTTATCACTACCGAGCCCCTCTCCGTGTCCGATATGTCCGTCCTTGCGGCCGCAGCCGCCCCGCCACAGACCGCGCGTCCCAAAAAGGCGATGAGCCCGGCGCGCGAGTTCGTTTTCGCCATGCATGACGTCGCCCGCCTCCTGCGCACGCTCGCAGATCAACGCGCCCGCGAATTGAGCATGACTCGCGCGCAATGGTCGGTGCTCAAGCGCCTCGAAATCAGCGAGGGGGTCAAGCAGGCCGAGCTTGCCGACCTGCTGGACCTTCAGCCCATCACCCTCGCCCGCCTGGTCGACAAATTGGCCGCCCTCGGCTTGGTCGAGCGGCGCGACGATCCGAACGACCGGCGCGCCAACCGCCTCTATCTCACCGAAGCCGCCGCGCCCGTGCTCGAGCGATTGAACGAGCTTGGCGAGGCGCTGGTCGGGCAGGCGCTGGACGGGTTCGACGCGTTCGAGATCGCGGCGCTCGGCGAGAGCATGGAGCGCATCAAGGCCAATTTGAAGCGTGAGCTGAATTTACGGGGTTAACCGATCGTGTCGCAAGTCAAGCCGTTTCCGCGCGACCGCAAGGACGAGGCTGCGCCGGGGCAGCCGTCGCCGCAACCCGCGCCGAGTCCGGCGCCCGCTGAGGCGGCGTCCCGGCGCCGGTCCGCGCCGAAGCGCCGCCGTGGCCTGTCGCGTTTCGTCTTGCTGGTCGTACTGCCGGCGCTTGCGGCGATCGGCGGCTTTTATTGGTGGCTGTCGAGCGGTCGCTACGTCTCCACCGACAACGCCTATCTTGGCGCGGACAAGGTGTTGATCACGCCGCAAGTGACCGGCTCCATCATTCATGTCGACGTCGTGGAAGGCCAGCGCGTCGAAGCCGGCGACAAGTTGTTCGAGATTGATCCGGAGCCCTATCGCATCGCGCTGGACCTCGCCAAGGCGCGGGTCGAGGCGGCGAAGACTCAATACGCCAATCTTCAGCTCTCCTACAAAGCCAATGGCGACCAGGTGAAGATGAGCGAGGACGCAGTCCGCGTCCGCCAGGCCGATTACGACCGCAAATCACAGCTCGCGAAGACGGGCGCTGGAACGCAAAACGATCGGGACACGTCCAACGCGGCCCTGATTCAGGCCCAACAGATCCTCGCCTATATGCTCCAGCAGCAGCAATCGGCGGCGGTCCAGCTCGGCGGCAAGCCCGAGGCGCCGCTCGATCAGTTCCCGGCCTATCTCGAAGCGAAAGCTCAGCTCGAAGACGCCGAGCGCAATTTGCGCAACACGGAAGTCGTCGCGCCGATTCCCGGCGTCGCCACGCAAGTGCCGCAGATCCAGCTCGGCCGCGTGATCGCCGCCGGGACGCCCGTCTTCTCGATCGTCAACGATCGCGATCTCTGGATCGACGCCAACCCGAAGGAATCGGACCTTACCTATGTCCATCAAGGCCAGCCGGTCTCGATCTCGGTCGACACTTTTCCCGGCCGAACCTGGCGCGGCAAGGTCGGCGCGATTGCGCCGGCGACCGGCGCGCAATTCGCGATCCTGCCGCCGCAGAACGCCAGCGGGAACTGGGTCAAGGTCGTCCAGCGCGTGCCGCTGCGCGTGGAGTTCGATCCCGATCAGGATACGAGCGACCTACGCGCCGGCATGAGCACGGTCATCGACATCGACACAGGCCGTCAGCGCACGCTCGCCGGCGCCTTCGCCGACATCGTCGCGATCAAGGACGGTCTGCTCGGCGGGCTGATTTCGAAATCCAAGGCCGCGCCTTGATATGAGCGAGCGCGCCGAGCAGGAGATCGCGCCGATCGTCCGCGTCATGCTGACGGTCTGCGTGATGATGGCGACCATCATGCAGGCGCTGGACACGACCATCGCCAATGTCGCCCTGCCCTATATGCAAGGCGCGCTGTCGACGACGCAGGACCAAGTCAATTGGGTGCTCACCTCCTACATTGTCGCCGCGGCGATCATGACCTCGCCGATCGGCTGGATGTCGGTGCGGTTCGGCAAGAAAAAGCTGTTCATCGTCTGCGCCGGCGGGTTCACCATCGCTTCGATGCTATGCGGCGCCGCGCAAGACATCGACCAGATGGTGCTCTTCCGCCTTTTGCAGGGCGTGTTCGGCGCCGCCCTTGTGCCGCTGTCGCAGACCGTCATGCTCGAAATCTACCCGCCGGCGCAACGCGGTTCGGCCATGGCGATCTGGGGCATGGGCGTGATGCTCGGCCCGATCATGGGCCCGACGCTGGGCGGCTGGCTGACCGATAATTATTCCTGGCGCTGGGTCTTTTTCGTTAATCTGCCGTTCGGCGTGTTGACCGTGCTCGGCCTCTCCGCCTTCATGACGGAGAGCAAGACCAACCGTGACGCGCCCTTCGCCTGGTTCGGCTTTCTCACCCTGTCGCTCGGCATCGGCGCGCTGCAGATGATGCTCGACCGCGGCGAGGACCAAGGCTGGTTCGGATCGAGCGAAATCGTGATCGAGGCGATTCTCGCGGCGGTGGGCTTCTATTTCTTCATCGCCGATTCCGTCACGTCGCGGCGTCCGTTCATTCCGCTCGGCGTATTCCGCGATTGGAATTTCGCGATCGCGCTCGTCTTCATGTTTCTCATCGGCGTCATCCTGCTCGCGACTATGGCGCTGGTGACGCCCTATTTGCAGAACTTGATGGGCTATCCGGTCCTCTCCGCCGGCGTTCTGCTTGGCTCGCGCGGCCTTGGAACGTTTTTCGCCATGTCGATCGTCGGGCGGTTGATCGCCAAGATCGACGCTCGCCGCTTGATCTTCTTCGGGCTGGCGCTGGCCACCGGCTCGCTTTGGTACATGGTCTATTGGTCGCCGGAAAGCTCGGCGCAGTCGATCGCGATCGTCAGCGTCGCTCAAGGCGTCGGCCTCGGCTTCGTCTTCGTGCCGCTGAACACGCTTGCTTTCGCCACCTTGCCGGCTCAGCTTCGCACCGACGGAACGGCGATGTGGACGCTGATCCGCAACATCGGCTCCTCGATCGGCATATCGGTGGTCATCGCCCAGCTGACGACGATGACGACGACTTTCCACAGTCAGCTCGCGGAGCAGGTCTCCCCCTTCAACGACGCGCTGCGCGCGCCGGGCGTCGCCGCCATTCTATCGATCTCGACAGAAACGGGTCGCGCCATGCTCGATGCGATCTTGACCCAGCAAGCAGCGATCATGGCTTATTCCAATGATTTTCTGTTGATGATGTTCGTCAGCTTGGCCGCGTTCCCACTTCTCTTCCTCTTGCGCTCGTCCAAGGCGCCGTCGGCGCCGAGCCGGCGCGACGAGCATGCGGCGGTTTTGGATTGAGCGCGTTTAAAGGCTCTCTTAAACGAACCGGCGCAGCGCTCCTAAACCAAAAGCGCGCCAGGAACATACGATCGCCAATCTTGCTTGATAGACGGACCGTCGAGCGGCCGGAGTGAGCCTCTCGGCTGTTCTGTCTCGTCACAGCAGATGGAGATTCAGCCCATGTGCGACTACAGCCTGCACAATGTCGCCTCCAGACCGGCCAAGGCCGGGGATCGATTGCGGACGACGGAATTCGCGCTTTCCGGCACGCGCGGCTTTTCCGCCGTCGGCCGCCCCGACGTCGCGGTTTGCCTGCGTCCAGGCACGGAGCTCGCTTTTGACGACGACGTGGTGACCTATCGTTCGCTCGGCTTTTTCCCGCACCGGCGCCTGCACGGCAAGGTGGCTCAGTTCCGGCAGATCAATATGGATCAGCCGCACACCCATCATGACGCGTTGGAATTCCCGGACGGGCAAGTCGTTCTGGTCACCGATCTGCGTCCAGGTCAGACCGCTACCGTACTGACTCTGCCGCATGGCGTCGAAACCGCTGATGAGCATCATGCGCATGAGCGCGAGGCGGCCAATCTGGTCGCGCCGCTGATCTGAGCTAATGCGCAGCGGCGTAGCGCGCCGCGACCGCGCCCACGGCGATGAAGATCGCCGCGAGCGCGGCCAGGATGAGGCGTCGCTTCAAAGCGTGAGCCGCCGCGCGTTTCGCATAAAGCTCGTAGGCTCTCGTCGTGAACACGCCTGAGCGCCGGGCCAGCCATTTGCCCAGCGCGCCGCCAGGGACGGGACGCGCGCCATAGATGGCTCGGACCTGTCCGGCGATCACCGCGTAAATCGCGAATAAAGCCGGCGTCATCGTCGCCAAGATCGGCGCCCGCGCCTCGATCCACAATGCCCATAACTTGTCGCCAGCCGCCATCTCGCCCGCGATCCAACCGAGCAGCGCGCCGCCGGCGTAAATCAAAATGGGAAAGCGGTTGAGAAGACCCGACACCAAATAGGCGCCGAAGACCAGCGGCGGTATGCCGAGCAAAATGCCGATCGCGAGCAGCGGCAGATTTCCTTGCGCGATCGAGGCGAGCGCCACCACATTGTCGAGACTCATTGCCGCATCGGCGAGGATGATGACGCCGACGCCGGACCAAAAACTGCGGCGACGCGCATTTGGACTGGGCGTTATGGTCTCGTCTTCGTCTTCCGCTCGCGCGGCGCGCGCCAGCAATTCGATCGCGATCGCGAGCAAGACGACGCCGCCGATAAATTTGATGAGCGGCAAACGCAGCAAGATTCCGGTCGCTGCGGCGAACGCGAATCGCAGTCCGATCGCGCCGCCGACCGCATAAGCCATCGCGCGCCGACGCTGAGCGGCCGGCAGAACCCGCGACGCCAGCGCGATCAGGATTGCATTGTCCCCGCCGAGCAGGAGATCGACCGCGGCGAGTTCGAGCGCCGCCGCGACAAAGCTCCAGTTCGGGGGCCAGTCCGAGATCATGCGGCGGAGTTAGAGGGTGTTTCGCCATTCGCGCAAGCGCGACCCTGCGGCGCGGCGGCCTTATGGTAGTCTCGCCTCGATTCTGCCAAGGAGGCGCGCGGATGGTCGACGAGGCCAAGCTGAAGACTTTGCGCGATCTCTATCGCGACGCCAAAGGCGGCGAAATGCACGATCCGCATTTCCGAAAACTGGCCGAAAAGCTGTTTCAGGGCGGCGACCGTCGCAAATGGCCTTTCGCCGGCGTTGCGACGTTTCTCGACGCGCCCTATCGGCCGGACGCGCCCGATCTGGCCGATTTCGGCGGGATCGACGTCGCGCTGATCGGCGTGCCGATGGATCTCGGCGTCACCAACCGCGCCGGCGCGCGGCTCGGACCGCGCGCCGTGCGCGCCATCGAGCGGATCGGGCCTTATGAGCATGTGCTGAAAGCGGCGCCGCTCGTCGACGCGCGCATCGCCGATGTCGGCGACGTGCCCATGCGCTCGCGCTATTCGCTCGAGAGCTGCCACGAAGACATCGAGGCGTTTTATAAGCGCATCGTCGCGGCCGGCGTGGTTCCGCTCAGCGTCGGCGGCGATCACTCGATCGTCTATCCGATTCTGAAGGCGGTCGGCGCCGAGCGGCCGGTGGGCCTGCTTCACATCGACGCGCATTGCGACACCGGCGGGCCCTATGAAGGCTCGAAATTCCATCATGGCGGCCCGTTCCGCCAGGCCGTGCTCGACGGCGTGCTCGATCCCGAACGCGCGATCCAGATCGGCATTCGCGGCGGCGCGGAATATCTTTGGGAATTCTCCTATTCGTCCGGCATGACGGTCATCCACGCCGAAGTAGTCGTCGCGATGGGCGTCGAAAAGGTGATCGCCAAAGCGCGCGAAGTGATCGGCGACGGGCCCGCATACCTTTCCTTCGACATCGACAGCCTCGATCCGGGGTTTGCGCCGGGCACCGGCACGCCGGAAGTCGGCGGCTTGACCCCGCGCGAGGCGCTGGCGATCGTGCGCGGCGCTTACGGTCTCGATTTCATCGGCGGCGACGTCGTCGAAGTCGCGCCGCAATATGACGCGACGACCAACACCGCCCAATGCGCGGCGCAGATGCTGTTCACGATGTCGGCTTTGATGGTCGAGGCTTTGCGCCGGCGCCGCTGAACGCCAGGATCGCGCCGCCGGCGACCAGACCCCAGAAGGCGCCGCCGACGCCAAGGAAGGATAGGCCGGAAGCGGCGGTCAAGAACGTCGCCAGCGCTGCTTCGCGCGCTTCCGGATCGGCGAGCGCTGCGCCGAGCGAGGAGGCGAAGGCGCCGAGCAGGGCCAGCCCCGCCACCGCTTCGATAAGGATCGGCGCCCCGGCGACCGCTTTCGTCACCGCGCCCGCGAACAGGCCGAAGACGATATAGGCCGCGCCGTTCGCGACCGCCGCGATCCAGCGCTTCGATGCGTCCGGATGGGCGTCGGGCGAAGCGCAGAGCGCCGCGGTGATTGCGGCGAGATTGACGGCATGGCCGCCGAACGGCGCCGAAGCCAAGCTGAACGCGCCGGTGACGGCGATGAGCGGGCTGGGATTGGGCCGATAGCCGGAAGCGGTCAGCACGGCGAGGCCGGGAATGTTTTGCGACGCCATGGTGACGATGAACAGCGGCAGCGCGACGCTGATCATCGCGCTCAGGGAAAAGCTCGGCGTGATCAGCAAGGCGGTCGGCGTGAGATCGCCGACGCCGATCGCCGCGCCGTGATTGCTCCAGACGATGATCGCCGCCGCGAGGATGGCGGCCGCCGGCGTCGCATAGAGGCGCTTGAAGCGGGCGACGACGAGCCAGACGATAATGATCGCCGCCGCCGCGATCGGCGCCTCAGCCATGGCTTTGACCGGCGCAAGGCAGAGCGAGAAGAGAACGCCGGCGAGCAGGGCGTTGGCCAGCGGCGCCGGGATGGCCGCGACGGCGCGGCTCAACGGCTTGAACAGACCGGCGGCGATCAGCAGCGCGGCGACGACGAGAAACGCGCCGATGGCGGCCGGGAAGCCGCCTTGAATCGCGCCGGTCGAGGCGAGCAAGGCCGCCCCTGGCGTCGACCAGGCGACGGAGATCGGCATGCGCGTCGCAAGGCTGAGAACGATCCCGGCGAGACCCATGGCGATCGAGAGCGCCATCAGGCCGGAAGCGGCCTGCGCATCGCTCGCGCCGATCGCGGTCAGGCCTTTGATGACGACAGGGAAAGAGGACGCGAATCCGACGAAGGCGGCGACGAGGCCGGCGATGACGGCGTGGAAGGCGGAGGGCTGGGACATGGAGAGCGTGAATCGAGAGATTACAAAGAATGGGCGGGCAAGCGGAAAGAGTGGTGGTCACGTTCCTAAAGATTTTGTCGCGCAGTTCTTAACCGCACGATACCCCGAGCTGACGACGTGTTCCGGAGAGACTTCGTTCGTTAGACTCAACAACCTCTACTATCAATGATCCCACATCGCGTCGATCTCCTCACGTGTCATCCCCCGCCTGTTGGGACCTCCCTTCGCGCGCAAGTCGCGAGCGATCACAGCGAGGCGCTCCGCGAGCGGCGTTCGCTCCCACTCATGCTCCTGGCGGACCGCCGCCTCCAGGGCGTAGATCGTCGCTTCGGTCATACTCTGGCCGCGCCGGCGACCGAGGCGCTTGGCCAAACGCGCGACGCGAGGGTCGCGGATATTGAGTTGCTTCGGCATGGGGAAGCCTCCTTCCTGCGACTATATAGATGTAAAGAAACACGTCACCACCGAACGATTCTGTTGCGATAGTCGACATAGGCGACCCCGCCCTCCCCGTGCCGTGACGCGATGGCGTCGGCGATTCCGCGCACGCTCGTTTCGACGTCGAGCGGCGCCGAGGGGCCGCCCATGTCGGTGCGCACCCAGCCGGGGGCGACGACGAGGAAGGCTTGCTTAGCCGTGGCGCGGCGCGCCGCGACGCTTTTCATCAGCGTGTTCAGCGCCGCCTTGCTGGCGCGGTAGAGCTCCCAGCCGCCGCCGTCATTGTCGGCGACGCTGCCGAGGCCGGAGGACATGACGGCGGCAACGCCGTCCGAGCAAAGGCGGTCGGCGAAGGTTTCGATCACGCGCATCGGGCTGAGCGCGTTGGTGACCATCACGCGGATGAATTCTTCCGTCGAGACTTCGCCGATCGGCTCGTTGGGATCATTGGTCACGCCGGCGTTGACGAAGAGGAGATCGATGGCGCGGTCGGCGAGGCGGCGGCGCAGGGCTGCGATCTGGTTCTGCTCGGCGATGTCAAGCGTCTCGATGTCGAGGGCGCGGTCGAATTCCGCCTTCGGTTCGCGTATGGCCGGCGATGTGGGATCGCGGACCATCGCGATCACGCGCCAGCCGCGAGCGAGATATTCGCGCGCGAGGCCCAAGCCGAGGCCGCGCGAGGCGCCGATGATGAGGGCAGTTTGCGAAGACGGCATGGGGCTACTTTCACGTTCACTGTCAAAAGGCGACACACGACTCGGCGCCACGCCGGCCGATCGCCGTCAACCCGGCATAGCGCCACGATGGGCGGATAACAAAGTACGTACTCTTTCGAGGCGCTATGGCGGATCCTCCGCTTCGCTCCGGACAGGTGACTGCGATCGGTCGGCGTGGCTTGTTGGCTACCGTGGCCTTTGGTGACAAAGCGGCCAACGGCCACCTTTGTCACCAAAGGTCACGGTAGCAAAAACGCCGTCGCCGAGCGGAGGAGTCAAGGTTCGCGCAGCGAAGCGGAGCGACCGGCGAAGCCGGCTTGACCTTGACGCCGAGCACGACGATGGCATGCACGATAAGCGCGGGAAGCGCCAAAGAAGTCGTGCCAGGATGAGCGTTTTGGAATGTGCGGATTCGTATTTCATACTCCCGCACGCCAAATTTGGAAAATCCTTGGATCGCGCGACAATGACTGCTGATCCAATTTTCACGTTCCCAAAGCTCCTTTCTTATCAACGACGCAGCAAACCGCCGACTAAGCTTTTTCCAAATTTTTCCAAACTTTCTTTGGCCGTTTTGGGCGATTTCAATAGCTTAGCGGCGGAAAAACTTGGAAACGGGTTTTCCAAATCCTTTTCGTCCGTACATTTGCAGGTCAGCGACGCCAACCGTGTTCCGTTGCGTCATGAAAGCTCGTATTATAACCGAAGCGGAGCGCTTCGCGAAGAGATAGTTCGTACTTTTCCTGTAAACTAATGATCTTATGGACTAATCGTGGAAAAGCGAAAAGGTAGTAGCGCACCGGCCCGCTCTAAATCCGACATTCTCCGTTTTCGATTTCTCTGAGGGTCGGCCCCCGAGGCATATCTTTGGGGCGGAGGTCCGGGTGACATCGATAGATGATTTCGAGCACACCGAGGTCAAGTTCGCTGACGGCCGCGCCAAACGCCTCCGCAAAAATACGAAAATGCTCTTTCGTCAACGACGGCCGAAGGGCTTCGCAAGCATCTCCAAGGCCCTTCATCACATTGCCGATCCGTTTGATAAATTCGATCGCGGTGTCTCGTCCGATGGCTGTCGGCTTCCTCAGACATTCGTCGTGTCCTCCACCTCTCGCCCCTCAACACTCGACGAAATTCACCGCCAGCCCGCCCAGCGACGTCTCCTTGTATTTCGACTGCATGTCAGCCCCGGTCTGTCGCATCGTCGCGATCACCGAATCGAGCGACACCTTATGGCTGCCGTCGCCATGCAGCGCCAGCGACGCCGCCGCGATCGCCTTCACCGCGCCGAAAGCGTTGCGCTCGATGCAGGGGATTTGCACTAGGCCGCCGACCGGATCGCAGGTCATGCCGAGATGGTGCTCCATGCCGATCTCGGCGGCGTTTTCGATCTGCGCGTTGCTGCCGCCGAGCGCGGCGCAAAGGCCGGCGGCGGCCATCGAGCAGGCGACGCCGACCTCGCCCTGGCAGCCGACTTCGGCGCCGGAAATCGACGCATTCATCTTGAAGAGGGCGCCGATCGCGGTCGCTGTCAGGATGAAGGCGCGCATGCCGTCCTCCGTCGCGCCGATGCAATGGTCGCGATAGTAGCGCAGCACGGACGGGATCACGCCCGCGGCGCCATTGGTCGGCGCCGTGACGACTCTGCCGCCGGCGGCGTTCTCCTCGTTCACCGCCATGGCGTAGACCGAAACGAAATCCATGATTTCATGCGCGGCGCGGGCGTTGAGCGAGACGTTCGCTTTGAGCCGTTCATAGATCGCCTTGGCCCTGCGCCTCACCTTGAGCCCGCCCGGCAACAAGCCTTCGACGGCAAGACCGCGATCGATGCAGGCGAGCATGGCGGCAATGACGAGATCGACATGGGCGTCGACTTCGGTCAGCGGCCGCAGCGCGGCTTCGTTGGCGCGGACCATCTCGGCGAAGGAAAGACCGCTCTCTCTTCCGCGCGCCATCAGATCGGCGGCGGAACGAAACGGATAAGGGTACGTGGCGCTCGCCGCCGTCTCCGCCTCGGCTTCGTCCTCGCGCAAGATGAAGCCGCCGCCGATCGAGCACCAGGTCTCGTCGAGCAGCGTCGCGCCTTCGGCGTCGGCGGCGACAAGGCGCAGCGTGTTGGGATGGCGCTTCGGCTGCGTGATCGTATCGAAGCGGATCGCCGCCTCGGGATCGAAGGGAATGGCGCGCTTGCCGCCGAGGGGCAGGCTTTTCGCCGCGCGGGTCTCCAGGACGATCCGGTCGGCCGCATCAGGATCGATCGTCGCCGGCTTCTCGCCGGCTAGGCCGAGGATCAGCGCCTTATCGACGGCGTGGCCCTTGCCGGTGAAGGCGAGCGAGCCATAGAGATCGACATGAACGCGCGCCGTCGCGGCGAGCGCGCCCCGCGCCGCCAGGCCTTCGACGAAAGCAGCCGCCGCCTTCATCGGACCGACCGTATGCGACGAGGACGGGCCGATGCCGATCTTGAAGAGTTCGAAGACGCTAATCATCATTCGGCTCCGTCAGTACCCTTTGTCGTCATGGCCGGATTGTCCGGCCATCCACGCGGCGACGCCGCACGTACGATTCGACGTTGGCGTACGGCCTCAGGGGCGTGGGTGGCCGGGACAAGCCCGGCCATGACGGCTCTGTTCCTGATTCTGATCCAGTCAGCACGCCTCCTGATCGGCTGCGGCTTGCGCGAGTATGTCGACGACATAAGCCGAAAAAGAGCGGCCGAACTCCAGCCGGAAACGCTCGACGCCGCGCCGCCACAGCAGGATATCCGCTTTGACCAGCAGCGTACGCGCCGCCATGCCGGCCGGAAAGGCGGAGAGATCGAGATCGAGCGGCACGCCGGCGTTGAGCAGTCGCGCCGCGCCGGCGCCGCTGATCTCGAGCGCCGCCTGGCGATGTGAAATGTCGACGAGACCGTGCGGGACGTCCGCAAGCGCCGCTTGCAGCAAGTCGATCAGCGGCCGAGGCTCCGAATCCTCGGCGATCAACAGCCACTCGTCAGGACTCTGCCAGATCGCAGCACGAGCGTCTTTCTCGACGGCGCGCAGGGGCCGCAGCGGCGGCGCCGGGCCGAATGCGGCGGCGGCTCGCGCCGCGTGCTCGCGGCCGCGTAGGGTCAGCCGCGTCGCCGGTTTGCAGAAAGAAACTTCCGCGCGCGATGCGCGCGGCGGGACGAAGCTCGCCAGAGGCGGACGGCGCAGCGCGTCAGGCGTCAAGCCGCTTGCCCTCCTTGTCGTAGAAGATCGGCTCGACGATTTGCGCCGGCCGGGTTCCGTCCATCGTCGTCACATGGGCGCGCGCGCCCATTATGCTGCGGCCGCCGGCGACGAGCGCCAGAGCGAAACCGCGCTGCAAGGTCGGGCTCCAATAGGACGAGGTGACGTGGCCGAGCGCCGGCGAGCCGATCGCGAGCTTCTCTTCGTGGACGATCTGCGCGCCTTCGTCGAGCTTGATTTCGACATCTTCTGGCAGCAATCCGACAAGCTGCTTGCGCCCGGCGCGGGTCAAGTCCGGCGTCGTGAGCGAGCGCTTGCCGATGAAATCAGGCTTGTTCTTGGCGACCATGCGGCCGAGGCCGAGATCATCCGGCGTCACGGTTCCGTCCGTCTCCTGGCCGACGACGATATAGCCCTTTTCGGCGCGCAGGATGAGCAGCGTGTCGAGGCCGTAGACGACGCAATCGAGCTTGCGTCCTTCGGCCCAGATCGCCTCCCAGACCGCGCGGCCATAATCCGCCGGTACATTGACCTCGAAGCCGAGCTCGCCGGTGAAGCTGACGCGGGCGAGGCGCGTCGGAACGCCGCAGATGCGGCCTTCGCGCATGCTCATATGCGGCATCGCGGCAGGCGAAATGTCGATGCCCTCGATCAGCGGCTGGAGCATTTGGCGCGCCATCGGACCATTGATGGCGATCGTCGCCCATTGCTCGGTGACCGGCGTGAACCAGACATCGAGGTCCGGCCATTCGGTCTGGAGAAAATCCTCCATCTGCGCGACGACGCGGCCGACGCCGACGCTGGTCGTGGTGACATGAAAACGATCAGGCGCAAGCCGCGCGACGACGCCGTCGTCCATGACGAAGCCGGCTTCGGTCAGCATCAGGCCATAGCGGCAGCGGCCGACGGCGAGCTTGTCGAAGGAGTTGACGTAGAGGCGATTGAGGAATTCGACCGCGTCGGGGCCGGTCACTTCGAGTTTGCCGAGAGTCGACGCGTCCATCATGCCGGCGCGCTGACGCGTGCCGAGGCATTCGCGGATATGGGTCTCGCGCAGCGTCTCGCCGGCTCGCCTGAAATAGGACGCGCGCTTCCACAGACCAGCCTCCTCGAAAATCGCGCCATGCTCCTCGGCCCAGTCATGCAGCGGCGTTTTGCGAACCGGATCGAACAGTCCTCGCCGCGACATATGGGCGAAGGTTGCGAAAGTCACCGGCGTGTAGGGCGGACGAAACGTGGTGAGTCCGACTTCCGCGATGGGTTTGGCCAGCGCCTCGGCGGCGATGGCGAGCGCGTTCATGTTCGACGTCTTCCCCTGATCGGTCGCCATGCCGCTCGTCGTATAGCGCTTGACATGTTCTATCGAGCGGAACCCCTCGCGAGTCGCGAGTGAAAGATCGCGGGCGGTGACGTCGTTCTGGAAATCGACGAACGCCTTCGCGTCGTACCCTGAGCCGGGCGGCTGGCCGACAAGACCGCCGCCCGCCTCCGGCGCATCCTCGACCGCAAAGCTCGGCGCGCTCGCGCCGAGCGCGGCGGCGCCCGCCTCGGCGCCGTCCTTGAGCGCGGCGGCCAAGCGGAAAACGCCGCGGCAAGCGCCGGCCGAGCGTTCGTCCTGCGCCGATTCCCCTGGGAGAAAAGCTTGCAGCGCCTCGTCGAAGACGAGCTTGCCGCGCGATTGGGAAAAGAGATGCACGCTCGGCGTCCAACCGCCGCTCATCGCAAGCAGATCGCAGGCGATCGTCTGCTCGCCCCCGCGCGCGGCGACGCGAACCCCGCTCACCTGGAGCTTGCCGCGAGCCCCGCGAATGCGCGCGCCTTGTTCGACTCGCAAGCCCGCCTTGCGCGCCAAATCCGGCCATTCGCCCGTCGTTTCGTCGCGCAAATCCGCGATCATCGCGATGTCGACCCCTGCTTCCGCCAATTCGAGCGCGGCGCGATAAGCCGAATCATGAGCGGTCGCAATCAAAGCGCGCGAGCCCGGCTTGACGCCGTAGCGCTGGAGGTATGTCCGCGCCGCCTCGGCGAGCATGATCCCCGGCCGGTCGTTGTTCGGGAAGACCAGCGGCCGCTCATGCGCGCCTGTCGCGAGCACGACGCGCTTGGCGCGAACCTGCCACAGGCGCTCGCGCGGCAGGCGCGGATCCGGCTCGGCGAGATGATCCGTTAGCCGTTCGAGGCCGCCGAGGAAGTTCTGGGCGTAGTAGCCGAAGATTTGCGCGCGCGGGACGAGCGTCACGTTCGGCCGGGCGCGCAACTCGGCAAGGGTCGCGGCAAGCCATTCGGCGGCGCTCCTGCCGTCGATCCGCGCCCTCGTCTCAGCGAGCAGCGAGCCGCCCATTTCGGCTTGCTCGTCGAAGACGATCACGCGGCCGCCGCCGCGCGCTGCGGCCAGAGCGGCGGCGAGCCCGGCCGGCCCCGCGCCGACGATGGCGACATCGCAATGGGCGTAAAGATTGGCGTAGCGGTCGGCGTCGCGGGCTTTCGGCGCGCGGCCGAGGCCGGCGGCTCTTCGGATCAGCGGCTCATAAAGGCTCCTCCACGCCGCCGTGGGCCGCATGAACGTCTTATAGTAAAAGCCGGCCGGAAAGAGCGGCGACAGCCAGCCATTGATCGCTTGGAAATCGCGGCGCAGCGACGGCCACTTGTTCTGACTGACCGCTTGCAGGCCGCGATAGAGCTCGACCTGAGTCGCGCGCAAATTCGGCGTGAACCGGCTTTCGCGGGCCCCGATTCCGACAAGCGCGTTCGGCTCTTCCGAGCCGGCCGCCAATATCCCGCGCGGCCGGTGGTATTTGAACGAGCGGCCGACCAGTCGCACGCCATTGGCGAGCAGCGCGGAAGCGAGCGTGTCGCCGGCGAGCCCGCGGTAGCGGACATCGTCAAAGGAGAATTCGATCGGCTTGGCGCGATCGACGCGGCCGCCGGAAGCCGTGCGAAAACCGCCGGTCATGGCAGCGTTCCCGCCATCTGCAGCGGCGCTCGCCGACCGCGGCGACAGCGGCTATGCGGCGAGAAAGGGGGCTTTGCTTGCATCCCCCCGCCTCGCTTCCTATTTTGCCTAACGAATTGCCTTTTTCCCGCGGAGTCCGCCTCTTGTTCATCCAGACCGAAGCTACGCCCAATCCGGCGACCTTGAAGTTCCTGCCCGGTCAACCGGTGATGCCCGAAGGCACGTTCGAGGCGCGCGATCCGGCCGAGGCGGAGCGCTCGCCGCTCGCCAAGGCTTTGCTGCAAGTGCCCGGCGTGAGCGGCGTCTTTTTTGCGCCGGATTTCATCTCGGTGACCAAGAGCGAGGGCGAGTGGCAGCACCTCAGGCCCGCGATCCTCGGCGTGATCACGGAATTCTATTTGTCGGGCGAGCCGATCCTCGCGGGCGAACCTGCGCCGATCGACGCCGCGGGCGAATTTTTCGACGAGAAGGATTCCGAGGTCGTCGACACGATTAAAGAGCTGATCGAGACTCGCGTCCGGCCCGCCGTGGCCGGCGACGGCGGCGACATCACCTTCAAGGGCTATCGCGACGGCGTGGTCTATCTCAATATGAAGGGCGCCTGCTCTGGCTGCCCCTCCTCGACCGCGACGCTCAAGCACGGAATCCAGAATCTGTTCCACCATTTCCTGCCTGAAGTGCGCGCCATCGAGCAGGTCTGACCTGTAAAGAGCGCGTCGCGGCGCGCAAGCGATTTTTCCTTTCGCCGCCGCGTCAAAAAAAGATGACGCGTTCAGCCGCCCTCGCCGGCCGCGGCGAGCGCGCCAAGACCTTCCCGGTAAGTCGGATAGTGCGGCTTGAAGCCGAGTTTGCGCTTCAACTTGGCGTTCGAAACGCGCCGGTTGTCGCTATAAAAGCTCCGCGCCATCGGCGTTAAGTCGGCGCTGCCGAAAGGCTCGTCCGGCGGCGCCGGCAGGCCAAGCAGCGCGGCCGCGAAGGCGATCACATCCTGCGGCGGCGCCGGCTCGTCGTCGGCGACGTTCCAAATTTCGCCCGCCCCTCCCGCTTCGATCGCCAGGCCGATCGCCTGAGCGATGTCGGCGACATGGATGCGGTTGAAGACCTGGCCTGGCTTGACGATGCGCCGAGCGCGACCGTCGCGCAGATTGATCAGGGCGTTGCGGCGGGGCCCGTAAATGCCAGCGAGACGGAGGATGTGGACAGGCGCGCCGATCTCGCGCCCGAGCCTCAGCCAGCCCTGCTCGGCGTCGACCCGGGCGCGGTTCCGCGCAGAGCTCGGCCGCGTCGCGCTCGTCTCGTCCACCCACGCTCCGCCGTGATCGCCGTAAACCCCCACGGTCGAGAGGTATACGATCGCGCGCCAGCGCGAGCCGGCGATCATTGCCGCGAAATGCGTGAGAACGGGGTCGCCGCCCTCGCCAGGGGGGATCGAAATCAGCAGCGCGTCACTCTTTGACAGATGCGTTTGGATGGCGGGATCGGCTCGGGCGCCGTCGAAAGCGAGAAGCTCGACGCGATCGTCCTTCTCGGCTTTGCCGGCTTCGCGCGCCGTGCCGACGACCTCGGCGTCGGCGAGGCCGGCGACGAAATGGCGGGCGCTGTAGCCGAGGCCGAAGACGAAAAGCCTCAAGGCCCTGGCTCGCTCTTGGCGACCGCGAGCGAGGCAACGCCGGGAACGATCGCATAAGCGATTCTGTCTCGCCGCAACGCCGCGATCTCCTCGTCGTCCGCGCGAAGATCGGCCGCCCCCGCTCTGATCCGGACGACTTTCTTGCCCTCTCGGCAGAGCGAGACGAGCCTGTCGACAGCCTCGCGAGCTTGATCCGCTCTGATCCGCGCCGCCTCTCGGCGCCCGAGATCGAGGATTTCCGAGGGGACGAGGTCGTCGAAGACGATTGCGTCGGCCGATTGCAACGCGCGCCAGGCTTTCAGCGTCAGCGATTCGGCGCCGCCCGGCCCCGCGCAAACGACGATCGCCTCGCCCTCCTCCGCGGCGGCGTCCACGCGCGCAGCCTCGATGAGGGCGCGCAGGTCGTCCTCGGATGGCGGCCGATCGGCCTTGGCCATAGCGAGAGCGGCGAAGCGCTCCCAGAAGTTGCGGCGGCGGCGAAAGTTCGCGCCCAGTCCCTGGACGTGGTCGCGCCAGCGGTCGGCCGCAGCCGCCCAGGCGGCGAAGCCCTGCGGGATCAGCGATTCGAGCCGGCCGCGCAAAGTTTGGCCGAAAACCGGCGCGGCGCCGTCGGTCGAGACGCCGATGACGAGCGGCGAGCGGTTGACGATTGCGCCGAAGGAGAAATCGCAGAATTCCGGCTGGTCGACGACATTGACCGGCGCGCCGGCGGCGCGGCCGGCGGCGTGGAAAGCGGCGGACTCGGCGCGATCGGCGAAATCGCCGACGGCGAGCGCCGCGCCGGCCAAATCCTCGGGCCGCCAGCGCCGGCGCTCGATCCTGACCTCGCCGCTTCGCCGGCCCGCGACTTCCGTCATTTTCTCGGACGGCGCCGCGGCGAACGCTCTGACTTGCGCCCCCGCCGCAGCAAGGAGCTCGGCCTTCCAAGCCGCGGCGTCCGAGCCGCCGGCGACCACGGCCTGCCTACCGCGCAGCTTGAAAAATAAAGGGAGATTGGCGAGCGGCGCGATTGCGGCAGCCGCTCGCGCGACGTCCTGCTCCGGCGCAGGATTCGGGAGGGAGGCGGAATCTGCGCCCAAATCGCCGGGCATCATCGATAACCTTTGCCAAGATTCTCATCGGACGATCCTCCCTGGACACGCTCGGCTCCGCCGCCCCGCGTCTTCAAACGCCCGATCAAGCCGTCTATATCACGGATCGATTGCCCCTCGCGCTCGTTTCGGCTCGAAGCGGCTTCAAGGAGGGACGTTTGGCGGACGACAGCGCGATCATGAAAGCTTTGGCCGGCGTGGCTGGGCCCGATGGCAAGACGCCGCTGCCGCAATCCGGCGCGATCGGCGGCCTCACCCAGCGGGACGGCAAAGTCTATCTGTCGATCGCGGTCGACCCGGCCCGCGCCGCCGAGCTGGAGCCGATGCGCGCCGCCGCCGAAAAGGCGCTGCGGGCCACGCCGGGCGTCGCCCAGGCGCTGGTCACGCTCACGGCCGAGCGCGCGCCTGGCGCGCCGGCCCAGCCAGGCGCCAAGGCCGCGCATGCGCCGCGGCCTCGCGCGCCGGAAAGCGTCGCTGGGGTCAAGAACATCGTCGCGGTCGCTTCCGGCAAAGGCGGCGTCGGCAAATCGACGTTGGCCGCCAATCTCGCCGTCGCCATGGCCGCAGAGGGCTGGCGGGTCGGCCTGCTCGACGCCGACGTGTTCGGCCCTTCCGCTCCGCGGCTGTTCGGCCTGAAAGAGAAGCCGAAAGTCGACAGGTCGTTCATCGTCCCGCTCGAGGCCTTTGGCGTGAAGGTGATTTCGATCGGGCTTTTGATCGAAGAAGAAGCGCCCGTCGTCTGGCGTGGGCCGATGGTCATGTCGGCGATCACCCAATTGCTGCGCGAAGTCGCCTGGGGCGAGCTCGAGTGCCTCGTCGTCGACATGCCGCCGGGCACGGGCGACGTGCAATTGACGATGGCTCAGAGCGCGCCGCTTGCCGGCGCGATCATCGTCTCGACCCCGCAGGACCTGGCGCTGATCGACGCCCGACGCGGCGTCGCCATGTTCGACAAGGTAAAAATTCCAGTGCTCGGCATTGTCGAGAACATGAGCTATTTCGTCTGCCCGAAATGCGGGACGCGCAGCGACATCTTCGCGCATGGCGGCGCCCGCCACGAAGCCGAGAAACGCGGCGTTCCTTTCTTGGGCGAAGTGCCGCTCGACATGGCGATCCGCGAAACCTCCGACGGGGGGAAGCCGATCGTCGCCGCACAGCCGGAAGGGCCGCACGCCGAGAGCTATCGCGCCATTGCGCGCAGCGTCATCGCTCAGCTCGAAGGCAAGCCGCAACGGGCGGCGCCGCGCATCGTTATCGGCTAGGCGGGCTTGCCAAGCATGAGCCAAAGCGCCGACGAGCCCTGGCCGACCGAAATCCGCCTCACCGACAATGGCCGTGTGCTGACCATTGCTCTGGACACAGGCGAAAGCTTGAGCCTCAGCAGCTCGTACCTACGGAAGATGACGCCGAGCGTCGAAGCCAAGCGGCTGACCGACGACGAACGCGAAAAACTCGTCGGCGCCCGCCAGGCGCGGATCACGTCGATCGAGCCGGTCGGCAATTACGCCATTCGGCCGATTTTCGACGACGGCCACTCGACCGGCATATTCAGCTGGACCTACCTCGTCGAGCTCGGCCGCAAGGCGCGCAACGCTTAGGGGTCCGCGCCTACAAATCTTAAGAAATCGATAACTAAATTTCCTTAAATCTTGCCGCACGCTGGTTCACGAGCTGCGTAGGCGCGAGGGGCGATCGAACGTGACCACGACGACCGCGGCCTATATCCAGGTCGAGAACAATCTCTCCCGATATCAGACCATGACCGGCAAAGAGCCGTCGGTGACGACGGCCAGCGCCTATTACGCCGCCAATATCGGCAAGGTGAAGTCGATCTCGGACTTCGTCAACAATTACCGGTTGCTGTCCTACGCGCTGGACGCCTATGGCCTCGGCGATCAGATCAACTCGAAGGCGCTGATCACCAAAGTCCTGGAAGGGGGCGTCGCCAACCCCAAGAGCCTGGCCAACACGCTGCAAGGCGGCAAGTGGAAGGCCTTCGCCGCGGCGTTCAACTTTGTTGGTCAGGGCGCTGCGTCGGTCTCGACGCAGAGCGCAATTCAGGCGACCGAAAAGAACTACGTCGAACAGCAATTGGAGAGCGATCAAGGCGACCAGGACCCAGGCGTTCAGCTTGCGCTCTACTTCCAGCGCGTCGCGCCCACTGTCACGAGCGCCTATGGAATCTTGGCCGACAAGAACCTGCTGGAGGTTGTTCAGACGATCTTCGGGATCTCGCCGAACACGACCAATATCGACCAGGAGGCGAAGGAGATTTCCCATCTCATGCCGCTCTCGGAGCTGCAGAACCCCGCCAAGCTCAAGCAACTGGTCGAGCGATTCACGACGATGTACGATAAGGATTACGGCCCGACATCCGGCGCGGCGTCGGCGCTCACCGTCGCCAACCACAACAACCCGTCATCGGCAAGCGGCGCCGCCGCGTCCTCGATTCTAGCGGGCGTCATCTCCGCCAATGGTCAGGCGATCAGCGCCGCTCTCAACAGTTCGAACTCGTCGACGACGCCGCTCTTCAGCAACAGCTTTTTAGAAAGCCTGCAGGGGTTCAAGACCGGCGGCTAGCCGGTCAATCTGGACGGCCCCGCCCGACCAGCCTGGCGCAAGCCTCGCATCGTTTCCTCTGCCGCGAAGCGGCTGAGATCGCCGCCTTCGGAAGCGCCGCCTTCGGCGCTTTCCGCCCCCAGGAGGTTTAGCGGCATGGCGGCTGCAAACGGCGCCGCGGCGGAGGCCTATTACGCGCAAGGCGCGGCGCTATGGAACGCCGGCCGCCGCCAGGAGGCGATCGCCCAGCTCGACGCCGCTCTCAAAGCGAAGCCCGACTATCCGGAAGCGCTATGCATGGGCGCTTTTATCCTCCGGGAGCAGGGCAAGACCGACGCCGCATTGCGCTTTTACGATCGCGCTTTGCAGCTCAGGGGAGATTTTACGATCGCCTGGTCGAATGTCGGCAAACTGCTTTTCGATCTCGGTCGTCATCAAGAAGCCGCGGCGGCCTTCGCCCGCCTGGTCGCGCTCGCGCCGGAAGACGCCGACGGGTGGAACAGCTATGCCGGCGCGCTGAGAGAGCTGGGCCGGATGGAGGAATCAGCCGCGGCGGCGCGCAAGGCGTTAGCGCTTCGTCCGGACTTTCCGGAGGCGGCGCTCAATCTTGGCAACGCCTTGCTGAAGCTCGACCGCGTCGAGGAGGCTTTGCCCTGCTATCGCCGGGCGAAGGCGCTCAAGCCGGATTTTGCCGCCGCGTGGAACGGCGAAGCGCTGGCGCTGCGCGCGCTCGACCGATTGGACGAGGCGCTGATCGCGTTCGACGGCGCGATCGGCCTCGGCAGCAACGCCGCGATCGGCGGCAAGGGCTGCCTTCAGCTCTCGCTCGGCGATTTCGAGCGCGGTTGGGAGGGCTACGAAGCTCGTTGGCTCGAAGGGAAATCGCTTAAAGAGGCTTTGGGCGTACGTTTTCCCATCTGGACCGGCGCCATGACGAAAGGCGCGAAGATCCTGGTGATGAAGGACCACGGGCTCGGCGACGTGATCCAATTTTACCGCTATGTTGGCCTCATGGCCGCGGCGGGAATCGAGACGACGTTGTTCTGCCCGCGTTCGCTGCACCGCCTGCTCTCCTCCTTTCCAGGCGTTCGGTTCATCGACGCCCTCGACAACGAGCCATACGAAGCGCAGATCGCCATCTCAAGTTTGCCCCGCGCTTTCGGCACGCGCCTTGAGACAATCCCGCGTCCGATTCCCTACCTTCGCGCCGAGCCGGCGCTCGAACAAAAGTGGGCGGCGCGGATCGGCGCGGCCGGCTTCAGGATCGGCGTCGTCTGGCAGGGCAATCCCAATCCGGAAGCCGATATGGCGCGCGCCGTATCGCTCGTCTCTTTCGTGCCGATCGCCGCCCTGCCTGAGGTCCGTCTCATCTCCTTGCAGAAAGGTTTTGGGACCGAACAGATCGCCGCGCTGCCGCCGAATATCAAAGTCGAAACGCTGGGCGAAGACTTCGATTCAGGCCCCGACGCTTTTGTCGATACCGCCGCGGCGATGAGCTCGCTCGACCTTGTCATCACTTGCGACACTTCGGTCGCCCATCTCGCCGGCGCGCTCGGCAGGCCGGTCTGGGTCGCGCTCAAAAAAGACGCTGAGTGGCGCTGGCTGCGCGGCCGAGACGACTCGCCCTGGTACCCGACGATGAGGCTCTTTCGGCAAAGCGAGCCAGGCGAGTGGCGCGGCGTGTTCGAAGCCATGGCCGCGGCGGTCAAGTCCTCAACCAAGCGAGCCTAGGCGGACGCAGCAAAGATCCGCCCTCGCCGTCGATCGCTCCGTTCCCGCTTCGCTCCATCGCAGGGCCCGAGCGCCCGAGCGAACGGGCCGCTGCGCGGCTCATTGGCTTTCGCTAATCCGCCATCGCATAGTACCGGCCGCGCAGCGCCGCCCGAGCGACGGACGATAGCTGCGCCGGTCTGTCGTTCCAGCGATACCGCATGCCGACAAGGGAGCCGCGCCGCCAGACGACGGCGACGGCTTTAGCGTCGCCGGTCTCGTCATCGAACACGACACAGCGGCTCGGCAGGCCGATATTCTTCATCAGCGTCAGCCGCAGGCCGGCGGTCGAATAATCGTGCACCAGGCATTCACAAAGAAACCGATTGTTCGAATCGAGCAGCTTGGCCGAGCGCAGGCGGCTACGCCGGCGGCGGCTCGCGCGCCTCTCGCCGCTGCGCGCAGCCGAAACCGCCGGCAACACCCGGTAGGCGACGCGGCCCTGCCGCGCCAAAGCGCTGATCTCGCCGTGGCCGAGATCAGCGCGCCCACCGCCCCGATCCTGCGCGAAGCCGTGCAAAATGTCGGTCATGGCGGGGAGGGCTCCGGCGCAGAGGTTGGACAAATCGGGGCAACAAAGCTTTCTCAGGCAAAACTTGCCGATTCCTTGCCAGCCGCTCCAGCCTCGCGCCAGCCGAACGCCCTAATCTCTCGGGGCTGCGGTTATCGTCAGGAGACTTAAAAAATGCTCACCCAGGAAGGACTCGAAGCCCTCCGCGCTTTCCGCGAACGATTGCACGAGCAATTGATGAAATCGCCGGAATATCGCGCGATCGCGGTGATCGACCGCACGATCGAAGAGATTTCCGGTATCTATGGGCCTGCGCCGGCCGAACGAGAGCGCGCGACGGCGGCGCCGGTCAAGGAGACGGCGGCAAGCGCTGCGCCCGCGGCGCCGGCGCCGATCTCCGAGGCCGCTCATACGCGCATCGCCAAGGCGATCGCCGACGCGATCGAATCGAATGTCGCGCAATTGCGCTCGCCGCGCGCGCCGCAACCCGCGCCCTATGCGCTGCTCAGCGCCGCGTCCTAGATGTTCCAAATCGGTACGAAGCGTCGCCGGCGAACATTATCGTTTTGTTTACAGGACCCGATTCAGCGCGCCTTCCGAGCGAAGCGGGCAGGTACGATCGAGTCCGGACCGCCCGTCGCCGGAATTGACCAGCCCGCCTTGCGCCAATCAGCTTCGCGCAAGCGTCATACGATTAGCTCGGACCAGGAAACCGCGAGGATTATCCAATGAGCATCATGGGCGCCGCCGTCTCCGGCATGAATGCAGACACGACCTGGCTGGCTTCGATTTCGCAAAACATCGCCAACGCGAACACCACCGGCTACAAGAACAACGAGACCAGTTTCGAGGCTCTGGTCGACCAGACCTCCTCCGCCTCGTACGACGCGGCCGGCGTTTCGACCAATACGATGTCGCTCAACACGATGCAGGGCATCGTGGTCGGCGGCCAGTCCTCGGTGACTGACCTCGCGGTGCAGGGCAACGGCTACTTCGTCGTCTCCAACTCCTCCGGCGACACGTTTCTGACCCGCGACGGCTCCTTTGTCCCGGACGCGTCTGGCAATCTTGTCAATTCCGACGGCTATTTTCTGATGGGCTACAACATCCAGAACGGGCCGGCCACGATCAGCGCCAACTCTTACGCCGGCATGTCGATCGTCAATGTCGACAGCGCCAGCGAGAAGGCTACCCCCTCGACGGCTGGAACATTCTCCGCCAACTTGCCGACGACATCGACCAGCGGGCCTTTCTCCACGTCCTTGACCGCCTACGACAATCTCGGCAACGCGCAGAATCTCACGCTGCAATGGACCTATTCCTCCGCCAATACCTGGCAGCTCCAGGTTCTGCCTCCGGGCTCGACAACGCCGATTGCGACTGCGACTCTGAATTTCGACCCGACCACGGGCAAGCTTTCGAACATCACCGGCGCCACGGGCACTAATGTCAGCACCAGCGGGACGAACAACACGACGCTCAATTTTCCCGTTCCCAACGGCCAAAGCCTGGCGCTCGACTTGAGCGGAATGACTCAGCTGGGCAGCGGCGGCGGCGGCAGCAGCGGCTACACGGTCAATACGGCGAACGTGAACGGCAACGGACCGAGCAGCGTCACCGGCGTGACAATCGGCACGGACGGCACCTTGTCCTTCCAGTTCACCAATGGACAGACGGTCGCCGGCTACCAAATTCCGCTGGCGACGGTGCCGAGCCCGGACAGCATGACCTCGGTCAGCGGCAACGCCTACCAACCCAACTTCGCCTCCGGTCAGGTGAAAATCGGCACGGCGGGGCAGGCCGGTTTCGGCTCGATCCAATCCTCGTCGCTCGAAAGCTCCACCGTCGATCTGGCGACGGAATTGACCGCGATGATCAACGCGCAGAGCGCCTATCAGGCCAATTCCAAATCGTTCCAGACGGGCGCCACTCTGCTCGACGTTCTCAACAACTTGAAACCGTGATCGTCGCCGGGCGGCGTCGTTTGGAGGTCGGCTCATGAGCCTGTCGTCCGCGTTCAGCATCATCAGCTCGTCCTTCGTCGCCAATTCGGCGGAGACGGCGCTGATCTCGGCAAACATCAGCAACGCCAATACGACGGGCTACACCGCCAAAACCACCAATCTCGCGACGACCTCCTATGGCGGCGTCGAGGTCGCCTCGATCACCCGCGCGGCCGACAGCGCTCTGCTCGACCAGTTGCTGCAGGCGACCTCGCAATCGGCGGGCCAGCAGGCGCTGTCGAACGGGTTGAAAACCCTCGCCGCGACGGTCAGCGACAGCTCCTCCGCTTCGTCGACCGGCGCGACGCAAAACGGCAATTCGCCTTCCGCCATGCTCTCGAATCTCGAGAGCGCGCTCGCGACCTATCAGGCGTCGCCGAGCAGCGCGTCCGCGGCCGGCGCGGTGGCGACAGCCGCTAACAACCTCGCGGCGTCGCTCAACAGCGCCACCGCCGCCGTGCAGCAGGTCCGACAACAAGCGGACTCGCAGATGGCGTCGTCGGTCAACACGATCAACTCGCTGCTGAACCAATTCGAGCAAGTCAACAACACGGTCGTGAACGGCTTGGCGACCGGGGCGGACGTCACCAACGCCGAAGATTCGCGCGACCAGATCCTCACCCAGCTTTCGCAGCAAATCGGCGTTTCGACCGTGACCAATTCGAACGGCTCGATGTCGATCTATACGGACAGCGGCGTCACCCTGTTCCAAGGAACGCCCGCGACCCTCGCCTTCCAGCCTTCGACGACCTTGACCGCGGGAACGAGCGGCAATCAGGTCATGGTCGGTGGCGTGCCGATCACCGGCGCTTCGTCGCCGATGGCGATCCAATCCGGCGCGCTCGCCGGCTTAGCGTCGCTTCGCGACACAGTCGCGCCGGAATATCAGGCGCAACTCGATCAAATCGCCAATGGCCTGATCAGCGCCTTCGCCGAGACGCCGCAATCGACTTCGGCCGGAGGGCCGACGCCGCCGGCGAGCCTGCCGGGCCTGTTCACCTACCAGGGCGCGACCGGCATGCCGACCAGCGCAACCGGCCTGGCGGGCTCGATCGAAGTCAATCCAAGCGTCGATCCGGCGCAGGGCGGCGACGTCACTCTGCTGCGCGACGGCGGCATCGCCGACCCGAACGACAATTATCCCTCGACCAGCGGCGGCAGCGTCTACACCTACAACACGACGGGCGCGGCGAGCTATACCGGGCGAATTGCGCAATTGATCTCCGGCATCACGGCGGCGCAATCCTTCGACCCGGCCGCCGGGCTTGGCGCAAGCGACAGCCTCGCCGACTACGCCAATGCGTCCGTCAGCTGGCTGCAAGGTCAAAATCAACAGGCCAGCGACCAGGCGACCTATCAAAGCGCGCTCGTCACCCAGGCGAGCGGCGCGTTGTCCAACGCGACGGGGGTCAATCTCGACGCCGAGATGACCAACATGCTCAACCTCGAGAACACCTACACGACCTCCGCCAAACTGCTCGACACCGTCACCAACATGTTCAACTCGCTGATCGCCGCGATCCCAAGCCGATGACCGTCAACAACATTTCTACGCAATATCTGGCGTCGTCGCTGACCCTCGCGGTCACTCAGACCCAGGCGCAACTCGCCATCGCCAACCAGGAATCCTCGACCGGCCAATACGCCGATCTCGGGCTTCAGCTCGGCGAGCAGTCCGGCTACGAGCTGTCGCTGAAGAATCAGTACAATCTTTTGCAGGCCCTGACCGGCTCCAACAATATCGTCTCGACCAATTTGTCGACGACCCAATCGACGCTGGACGCGATCCGCGCCAGCGCCCAATCCGCTCTGACCAGCCTCACGCAATGGACGACAGGGACCGGCGCCGGCGGCACGTTGCAGAGCCTCGGCGTCAGCTCGCTGCAGACGCTGATCTCGGCCGCGAACACGACGTCGTCCGGCCAATACATATTTGGCGGGATCAATTCGAGCGCGCCGCCGATGGCCGATTACTTCGCCAGCGGTTCGCCGGCCAAGGCGGCGATCGACAGCGCCTTTCAGAGCGCGTTCGGCACGACCCCGACAAGCCCGAGCGCGAGCTCGATCACGGCTTCTCAGATGCAGTCTTTCCTCGACAATCAATTCGCGGGGCTGTTCCAGGGTTCGTCTTGGACCACGGACTGGTCGTCGGCGTCGAGCACGAACATTTCCAGCGAGATCGCGCCCGGCGAAACGGTCGACGTCGGCGCCAACGCCAATCAGACGGGTTTCCAGCAGCTGGCCCAAGCCTACGCCATGCTGACCGAGTTCAGCGGCACGTCGCTGAACCAAGCCGCGCAGCAGGCCGTCGCCTCGACCGCCTCCTCGCTGATCACCAGCGCGCTGAGCTCGTTGACCGAGACCGAGGCCACACTCGGCGAGGCGCAATCGCGAATCACCGACGCCAACAATTCGATGTCGTCGCAAATGACGATCCTGCAGACGCAGATCGGCAATCTCGACGACGTCAATTCCTATCAGGTCGCGACAGAGGTCAACTCGCTCACCACCCAGCTGCAGACCGCTTATCAACTGACCGCTCAACTGCAGCAGCTCAGCCTCGCCAAATATCTTCCCGCTTAACGCCTTCAGGATCGTTGAGATGTATCAATTCTCCTATGCCGAAGTCATCGAAGAATCGCCGCGCGAGATGCGCGCCAGGGAGCGTCAGGCGATGGATCGCGCGATCGAGCTCCTGCGCGCCGCCCAGGAGAAAGGGCCGGGGACGCGCGAAGTTTTCGAAGCCCTCCTCTATCTCCGCCGTCTGTGGTCGATCTTCCTCGACGACCTGAACAATCCCGAGAACGAGCTGCCGCTGCAACTGCGCGCCGGCCTGGTCTCGATCGGGATTTGGATCAACAAGGAGATCGAGCGCGTCCGCACCGGCAAGACCAAGGACCTGACGCCGATGATCGAGATCAACGAGATCATCCGCGACGGCTTGATCTGAGGCGAAAAGATGAACATCTCGCTTCGCGCTGACGAGAAACTCTACATCAACGGCGCGGTCATTCGCGTCGACCGCAAGGTCACGATCGAGCTGCTGAACGACGTGACGTTTCTGCTCGAAAACCACGTGATGCAGGCGAACGAGGCGACGACGCCGCTCAAGCAGATCTATTTCGTCGTCCAGATCATGCTGATGGACCCGCAGTCGACGCAAAGCGCCATGGCGCTGGCGCGCAAGCTGATCGACGCCGCCATGGCGACATTCGAGACGCCTGAAATCCTCTCCGGCCTGAAAACCGTCGACGACCTGATCAAGCGGTCGCGCAATTTCGACGCGATGAAGACCTTGCGCGGCCTCTTTCCGCTCGAGCAGGCGGTGGTGTTTCCTGCGACGCCCGCCGCCGCTCCCCATGCCGCGTGAAAGGAAAGAGCCATGACAGTCAGCCCGGTTTCGAGCGCCACAAGCAACTCGTCGGCCCATTCTTCGAGTTCGGCCAATTCCGTCCCGACCCTGGGCTACAACGACTTTCTCACGCTGCTGACCACCGAGCTGAAGAACCAGGACCCGACTCAGCCGATGGACCCGACCCAGATGGTCACCCAGCTTGCGACGATTTCGCAGGTCGGCCAGTCGGCGCAGATGAACTCGACCCTGTCCTCGATGCTGACCATGAACTCGCTGTCGCAAGCCGAGCAATTGATCGGCCACACGATCACATCGGCGGATGGGACGGTGACGGGCAAGGTCGCCTCGGTCAGCTTGACGGGTTCCGGCTCGATCGCGACGCTGACCAATGGCAAGACCGTGTCGCTGGGCGATGGCGTCACGGTGAGCGCGCAATGAACGAAGCTGACGCGCTCGATCTCGTTCAATCGGCGATCTGGACGGTCATTGTCGGCGCCGGTCCGGCGGTTGGCGCGGCCATGGCGGTCGGCATCGTCATCGCGCTGGTGCAAGCGCTGACCCAGGTGCAAGAGATGACGCTGACCTTCGTGCCGAAGATCATCGTTGTCTTCGTCACGATCAGCTTGATGGCGCCCTTTATCGGCGCTCATTTCGTCGCCTTCACCGAAGGCGTCTACAGCCGCATCGAGAAAGGCTACGGCCCCTGAGCTCTGGCGAGATTCGCGCAAGCTTGACCCTGCACTGTTGCTGAGCGAGGAGCAAGGAGGCGCGAATGGCGATCTCGACAGTGGCCGCGTCGGCGCCCATCAGCCGCAGCGGCGGCAAGGACGTCGGCTTCGCGATCGGCATCGTCCTCATCCTCTGCATCTTCTTTGTGCCGGTTCCCGCGGTCTGCATCGATCTCGGCCTGGCGTTGTCGATCGCGTTCTCGGTGCTGATCCTGATGGTCGCGCTGTGGATTCAAAAGCCGCTCGAATTCTCGGCGTTTCCCACCGTGCTGCTGGTCGCGACCATCCTCCGGCTGGCGCTCAACATTTCGACGACCCGACTCATCCTGTCGCATGGCGCGCAAGGCACGACGGCGGCCGGCTACATCATCGGCGGTTTCGCCAATCTTGTGATGGGCGGCGACTTCGTCATCGGCATCATCGTCTTTTTGATCCTGGTGACGATCAATTTCCTGGTCATCACCAAGGGCGCGACCCGCATCGCCGAAGTCGGCGCGAGGTTCACCCTCGACGCCATCCCCGGCAAACAGATGGCGATCGACGCCGACCTCAACGCCGGCCTGATCGACGAGAAGATCGCACAAGCCCGGCGACGCGAGCTCGAAGAGGAGAGCTCCTTCTTCGGCTCGATGGACGGCGCCTCCAAATTCGTGCGCGGCGACGCGATCGCGGGCTTGATCATTCTCGCCGTCAACATCTTCGGCGGCGTCGTCATCGGCGTGACGCGCCACGGTCTGACTCTGGCCAGCGCCGCCGATATTTTCACCAAATTGTCGGTCGGCGACGGCCTGGTCTCGCAAATCCCCGCGCTGATCATTTCGCTGGCGGCCGGCATGCTGGTGGCCAAAGGCGGCACCCGCGGCTCGGCCGAAAAGGCTGTGCTCGGCCAGTTGAGCAATTATCCCTCGGCGCTGTTCCTCGCGGCGCTACTCATGTTCATCCTCGGCGCGATACCCGGACTGCCGTTCCTTCCCTTCGCACTGCTCGGCGGCCTGATGGCCTTCGCCGGGGTGACCATCCCGCAGCGGATCGCGCGGGAGAAGGCCGCGGCCGCCGCGGCTCAAGCGGCGAGCGATGAAAAAGCGCGGGCGGAAGCCAAGCTTTCCATCAAAGAGCAATTGCGGACGCCCGAGATCGAGCTTTGCCTCAGCAAGGAGCTGACCACGAAGCTTCTGCCGTCTTACCAGGAGATCGGCTCGCGCGTCGCCAAAATGCGCCGCAAATTCGCCCGTCAATATGGCTTCGTCGTCCCGGAGATCAAGCTGACCGACGACATCAAGGCGCCGCCGAAGAGCTATCAGTTCCGCATTCACGGCACCGTCGTCGCCACGCAAGAGCTGCGCTTGAACGAATATCTGGTCATCGTCGGCGACGGCAAGCGGCCGAGCGTGCCGGGAGAAGAGGTGCGGGAGCCTGCTTTCGGCATGAAGGCGATCGCCATCGCCGAGCCTTTCGTCGCGCACGCCAAGCGCGAAGGCTTCAAAACCGTCGATCCGCTCTCGGTGATGCTGACCCATCTCAGCGAAGTCATCCGCAACAATCTGGCGCAGCTCCTCTCGTACAAGGACATGCGCTCGCTGCTCGACCGACTTGATCCCGAATACAAAAGGCTGATCGACGAGATCATCCCGTCTCAAATTTCCTATTCCGGCCTCCAAGCGGTGCTGAAACTGCTGCTGGCCGAGCGCATCTCGATCCGCAATCTCAACCTCATCCTCGAGGCCATCGCCGAAATCGCTCCGCACGCTCGCCGCCCCGAACAGATCGCCGAGCACGTACGCATGCGCATCGCCCAACAGATCTGCGGCGATCTCCTCGACCACGGCGCGCTCAAAGTGCTGAGACTCGGCAACCGTTGGGATCTGGTCTTCCATCAAAGCCTGAAGCGAGACGCCAAGGGCGACGTGATCGAATTCGACATCGATCCGAGATTGATGGAGCAATTCGGCGCGGAGGCCTCGGCCGCGATCCGGGCGCGAATGGATCAAGGGCACCATTTCGCCTTGGTCGCGACCGCAGAGACGCGCCCCTATGTGCGGATGATCATCGAGCGGATGTTCGCAACTCTCCCGGTCTTGTCGCAGCTCGAAATCGCCCGAGGCTTCGATGTGAGGTCGCTCGGCGCGATTTCGTGATGAATGAGGTCGCGAATTTTATCGGCGGCCCGCCTGGCGTCGTCGGCGCGCATATCGTGCTCGGCGTGTTCATCCTTTTTTGTCGGATCGGCGGTTGTCTGATGCTGGCGCCCGGCTTCTCGAACGCGCAAATTCCGACTCAGGTGCGCTTGTTCGTCGCCATCGCGGCGACCTTGGCCTTGGCGCCGTTGCTGATTGGCCGCCTACCCTTGCAATCCTTGAGCGACGATCCGATTCCGACTCTGCGCGTCATCGCCACGGAGCTGTTGATCGGCGGCTCGATCGGCCTCATGGCGCGGATTTTCATCATCGCGCTCGAGACTATGGCGGTCGCCAGCGCCACCGGCCTTGGCTTGGCCAATCCGTTCGGCGTCGAGATGGAAGCCAACGACGCGCTGCCGCCGCTCGCGACCTTCGTTACGCTCTCGGCGACCGTTCTGATCTTCGCGCTCGACCTTCATTGGGAGGTCCTGCGCGGCCTGGTCGCCTCCTATTCGGCGCTTCCGGTTTCCGACACGTTCGATCCCGGCTTTTCGCTGCGCCACATCGGCGACGTCCTCGTCGAAACGTTCCGAGCCGCGCTGCGAATCTGTTCGCCGTTCATCCTTTACGCTATCGTCGTCAATTTGGCGATCAGCATCATCAATCGCCTGACCCCGCAAATCGCGATCTTCTATATTTCGGCCCCGTTCGTGATCGGGGGCGGACTGGCGCTGTTGTACTTCACCATCAAGTCAATGCTCGGGGAGTTCATGGCGAGCTTCGCGAGCTGGCTCGCGTCGGGGTAGCCCTTCATGAAAAAGCGTTTGGAGTCTTTGGAGAAGATTTCGCAATTGCAAGCGAAGCTGCATGATCTCACCCGCTGGCGGCTGGCGGCCATCGGCCAGCAGCGGGAATCTCTCGAAGAGGCGGAGCGGGCGATGATCGAAGCGCTCAATAGCGAGACGATCGGACACGGCGCCGCGGCGGCGGCCGCGGCCCGGCGACTGCGGGCGATCGGAAGGCAAATCGCCGTGGCCAAGGCCGATTACGACGCTCAGTCGCAGCGCGTGCTCGACCAAGCCGCCAGGGCGAAGCTCGCACAACGCTTCGTCGAGACTGTCGGCGCTAGTTACCGCGCCGAAAAAGAGCGCAAGGACCTCGGCGACTTGATCGACCGCGCGGTTAATGGCAAGCCGTCAAGCTCGGCGTAAGGATGTTGCAGGAAGCTCGCTGAAATACCAAGCTTCTCGGAGGAAGCCGGTGGCGATCAATCCTCCCTCTGATATCGTACTCGACGTCCTGAAAGCCGCCGATCCGAGCCGCGCCGCAGCGGCGACGGAGCGGCTCAATGCTTTGGCCGCCGGCGCTCCGGCCTCGGCGTCGCAAGATTTCGCCAAGGCGCTCGACGCGGCGGGTCCATCGCCAGTTTCCGCAGCCGGGATGGCCGACGCCCGCATGAGGCTCCTGAACAAGGATTTGGCCGAGGCGCAGAAGGCGAAGAAGGCCGAGGTCGAGTTCGAAGCGACGCTGCTCAGCAATCTGGTCGGCGAGATGCTGCCCAAGGACGCCGCCAGCGTCTTCGGCCAAGGAACGGCGGGCGGCATCTGGAAGAGCATGCTCGGCGATCAGATCGCGCATCAAATCGCCAAATCCGGCGAGCTCGGCGTCGCCAAGCGGCTGTTCGCGACGCATGCGCTGTCGAGTCAAGGGAGCGAATCGCATGCTTCCCTTCTGGGTTCAGGCGGCGCCGCCGACGTGGCCCAGGCGAGCGCCAATTCGTTATCGCTGCCGAGCGGGGCCGACATCCGCAACGGCGCTTTTCTTTTTGCAAAGGCTGATCGGTCATGAACAATTCGTCCGCTTCGACTGCGACCGTCGTGCCGCTCGCCGCCACGCGCGCCGCGCGAGCCGCCGAGATGATCTTGCCGGTGATCGAGCGCCTCAATCAAACCTTGGACGCGGAGAACGAGCAGATCGCCCGCGGCTGCCGTATCGACTACGAAGCGCTCAATCAGCGCAAAAGCCAGGGCCTGCTCGAGCTGACGCGGCTGCAGCCGATGATCGCCGGCGCGGAAGCGACCAAGCCGCTGTGCGACGCGCTCGCCGGCTTGCGCGCGCGGCTTGACGCCAATCAACGCATGTTGCGAATCCAGCTGAACGCGGCTCGCAAGGTCGGCGACATCATCGCCCGCGCCATTCAGGAGGGACAGTCGGACGGTACTTACTCCGCCTCCGCCTGGCGCGAGAAAGCCGAATGATCAAGTTCGTCCTGATCGGCGCCTGGGCCTGTTTCGCCACGCTCGCCTCCGGCTACGCGACCCAGTATTTCCGGACGGCCTACGCCAAGAGCGAAGTTGAGCAGCCGGCGGGGCCGAGCGAAATGAAAAAGACGAAGGAGATCGACGTCCCGAAAATCAAGGACGGCGCGCTGAAGGGCTATATCGTCGCTCAATTCGCCTATTCGGTCAAAGCCGGCGCGCCGAAAAAGCTCACCGCGTTCGCCGAAGCTTTGGTGGTCGACGAGGCGTTTCGATACATTTTCGACGACGATTCTGTCGACCTGGGGAACCTGAAAAAATACGATTTGAAGAAGCTGATCAACACGGTGATCAAGAATGTCAACGCCCGCTTGAAGAACGAGGCGGTGACGGATCTGGCGATCCAAGAATTCACGTTTCTGACCACGGCCGAGGTCAAGCAGCGATTCTAGAGAGAGCCGCGCCGCAGCCTCAATTACAAAAATTTCGGGCGTTCGTCGTCCATTGGCCGAGGCCGCTCGCGACCATGTTGCCGATCACTGCACAAACATATTTCTTCTGCGCGGCGTTGTTGTTCGGCCCGGCATTGTAGCGAGCGACGGCCAGCGTCCAGCTCCCTTCCTGAGCCTTGAGCTGCTTCAGAAACGCCGCGGCGTAGCGCACGTTCTGGGCCGGATCGAACATATCGGCAAGCGAAGCGAAATCGGCGCGGTGAAATCTTTCGTTGATCTGCATGCAGCCGACATCGATGTATTTGGCGCCGTTGGCGCGCTCGGCCGCGAATTTGGCTAGCGCCTCGGCCAGGCTTTTCGAGCGAACCGCGCGGCCGTCGACATTCATATCGAACGGACTGAGCTCGCCGCGATGGCCGGTCTCGGTCAGGCCCACCGCATAGAGCACGTTCAGCGGGATGTCGTTCAACCGCGACGCCCGTGTCATTTCTCGCTCGCAGGCGAGCTCGTCGGCGCGCGCCGCGGCGAAGCTAGACAAAAAGATCGCCAGAACCGGCCCGGCGAGACGCTTCATCCGCTGCAAGATTCGCCTGGCGCGCGTGCGCTTGGCTTTCGTCTCGCGAAGACCGCGGCTGATCGTGCGAGCCGTTCGCCGCGCTGTTCTGCGCATCGCTTTGTTGCGGGGTAGCGGAGCCTGCTGCATTGCCGTTTTCGCCTTGCATTGGCGCGTTGCCGGAAGTCTGAATCAGGAGCGAAGCAACTGGTTGATCGACTGAGGCCAGGCGCCTAGCGATCGCATCGCGTTCGCCGTCGATCAATGTCGCCGTACTGTCCTTGGCGGTTTCGATGACGACCGCGAGATTGCCGTCGGCGAGCCGCATCTTGACCGTGAGCGAGCCAAGATCGGCCGGATTGAGTTGCACTTGAAGTTCTTTGACCGGATTGAGATTGGCCGCGCCTGCGGGCGTCGTCGCCGCATTTGCCGGCGCCGCCGGCGTCGGCGCCTGCTTGGCGATCAGGTCGGGCAATTGCGCGAGGCTGATCGGCGTCCCGGGCGCCGCGCTCCCGGCTGAAGCGAGGTCGCTCGCCGCGCTCGCGACGGGCGCTGCGCTGGTCGCGTCCGTCGCCGCGCCCCGCTTCGGCGCGTCGGCGACAGCGGCGTTCGATTTGTCGCGACGCGCATCGCCGCCCATTTGCCGCCCGCCATTGGGATTGATCGCTGAGCAGGTCTGAGGGGACGCCGCTTTGGCCGCATTCGCTGCAGCGGCGGCGCCCTGATCGCCGCCATCGCTTTCAATCGGCGGCTTGACGCGCACGCCGCGGTCAGTTGCAATCGGCGCTGTCGGCCGCGACCCGCCGCCGTCTATCGCAAGCGGCGCAATCGGCCGCGAGCCGCCGCCGTCGATCGCAAGCGGCGCAGCCGGCCGCGAGCCGCCGCCGTCGATCGCAAGCGGCGCAATCGGCCGCGAGCCGCCGCCGTCGATCGCAAGCGGCGCGGTCGGCCGCGAGCCGCCGCCGTCAATCGCAAGCGGCGCCGTCGGCCGCGACCCTCCGTCGATCGCAAGGGGCGGCGTCGCCGCCGATCCAGAGACGCCGAGAAAGGTACGCGCGCTCTGGACGTGAACGTCGATGACGGCAGGAGCGACCGTCGGGGTTGATCCGAGCGCGAGTTGCGCCGTGGAGTCGGACGGCATACCGACGCCGCCGATCGCGGCGCTATCGCCTCCGTGATTTTGCGCCTGCAGCCGCGCCGCCCAAGCCTGCGCAGCCGAACCAGGAACTGTCGCGCCGATCGGCGGCGCGGAGGCGCCTGTGGACTGCCCAACGCCGACGCTGGAGTTGGTCGCTTGCGGCGCGACAAGCGCCGCGAGCGCCGCGGCCGGGTCGAAACCCGGCTGGGCGTCTCCCGGATTGGGAAAGGCGCGATGAGAAGCATCGTCCTTGGTTGGATCGGATATCGCCGCCTCGCCGCCGTCGTTCGTCTTCGCGCGTTCGGGCTGCCCGGCTTGCGTCTCGTGCGCCGACAAGTTTTGCAGCACGGCGTCGAACGTCGACTGACTTGCGCTCGCGCCCGTTTTGGCGGCGTGGATCGCGAACAAGCCGGCGGCCGACCCGCCGGCCGCGGCGGCGTGCGGCGCGATAGTCGAAGCGCTCATTGAGGTCTCCCGTTAGCCAGGCGATCGCTGCGCGCCAAGGCGGTCTCGGCGAGATGGATGGTGGCCATAACCCCCTCGTCGTTCTTCGCCGTACCTCCGGCGGCAGGCGAAGCAGGCGATTCGTCTGGCGGCGGCGGCGAACGCAATCGCGACGCGACGTCGCGCGCCGCCGCCAGCAGCGCAACGTCCGGCTTGGGCAATTGCTTGGCGTCGATTGCATTCAATTCAGCCAGGCTTTGCTCGTAGCCGTCGCCGAGGACCCTCGCTGCCGCGCCATAGAATTTGCCGCGCGCATCCTCGATGCGGTCGCCGTAAGGTTGCGCCAGCGACAGGCGCGCGGCCGCCTCGGCCACGGCGACCTTGCCGTCGACGAGCGCAGCCCGCGAGATCGCGAGGTAGAAGCCGCGGCGCGCGTCGACGGGCAGAGAAGCGGCAAGGTTGTCGAACTTGTGAAAATCAACGAGATTTTCGGCGAGGCCGAGTCGCGCCACTGTCTGCGCGATGCTGCGAACAAGATTCTCGGCATAAATCGATTTGGAAAAACGATTCAGGTACTGGCATGCTGACAGCGTGAAGCGATCGACGTCGCGCATTTCGCCCGAGACCAAGATCTCGCGCCTCAGCGCCGCCTCCTCGACCAGCCCGCCCGGCGCCAAAAGCCGCGCCAAATCGAGCAGTTCGACCGATTTTTTCTTGTCGCGGGACGAGACGAGCAGCGATTGAACGAAGGCGACTTGGCCGGCGAGGCGCAGGTCGAGCGTTCGAGCGTCGACGCCGCCAAGCAGGTTCTGCGCCTCCTCCTCCCGGCCAAGGACATAGGCGAGCGCGCCGCGCAGCAATTGTCTATCCTCTTTGTCTATTCCTTCACTCTCGGCCAGCGGCGCGACGGCGCGCGGCGGCCCGCCGCTGAGCACGAAAGCGACGGCGGCATGGACATTGTCCGGCTGCTTCCACAGGTCCGGATCGGCGTTGGCGATGGCCACGGCCATATCATGCAGCATGGCAGGCTGCGCCGCATAAGCCGCCTTGTCGCCCTGGGCGATTTTGGCTTGCAAGTTTTGCAAATCGGCGAGCATGGCGAGCGGCGACGAAACGCCGCCAGCGCGAGCGCCGGCCCAGGAGATGAACAGAGTCGCCAAAGCGATCAGCAAGCGCCGGGCGGTCATGTGTTCGGCTTCCGCAGCAGGATCTCGATGCGCCGGTTCTCGGCCGCCATTGGATTGTTCGGCAGCTTCAAGCGCCGGTCGGCGTAACCTTCGATTCGTTCAACGCGCTTTTCCGGCAGGCCGCCCCGCACCAGCATGTAATAGGCCATTTGCGCGCGGGCCTCCGACAATCGCCAATTGTCGTACGTGGCGGAGCGATAGGGACGTGCGTCGGTATGGCCGCGAACGACGACGACGCCGGGCCGGTTCTTCAGCGCTTGCGCGACTTTCTCCATAATCCGCACGACGCGCGCCTGCGGTTGCGCCGAACCGACCGGAAACATGCTGAAGTCGAATTGATCGGTGAGACTGATCAACAGACCTTCGTCAGTCGCTTGCACTTCCAGGCCGGGGCCGGGCTCAAGACGATCGCCGCCGATCTCCTTCAGCAGGTCGCTGCGCAATTGGGCGACCTCGGCGCTTTGCCCATTCGGCGCCGGCTTCTCTTGCTCGAGCTTAGCCGGCGATTTCGCCGCGCCGTGAGCCGCTTCTTCCGCCGGGATCGGAGCGCGAGCGGGAGCCGGAGCTTTCGAGGGCTTGTTCGGTTCGTCGGTCGAGGCAAGCGGCGCGGTCTGGCCGCTTGGACTGACCGGCTGCGGCGGGGCGGCGGGCTTCGCCGGCTCCTGCTGGGAGGGTTGCTGCGCCGCCACGGCCGGCGGACTCGCTTGCGCGTTCTGGGTGATGGGCCGAGCCGGCGGCTGCGGCGATTCGGGCTTCGCGTCGTTGAGGGGATCGCCGCCCGAGGCGCGCGCGATCGGCTGAAACGGGTCGCGGAACGCATCCGAGTCCATCGTGCCGGCATCGATGATCGGATTGTTGCGGCCAATCCCCAAAGGCGTGCTCGACGACGGCGGCGCCGGTTTTCCAGCGATCTCGTCGAGACTCGCGTACGGGTCCTTGAACAGAGATGTTTCGGAAAGCGTAGGTTGCGGCTTCGCCGGGTCGGCGACGCTCGCCATTCCGTTCTCGGTGGAGTCGGCTTGCTTCACGCCGTCTCGTCCGCCCCTTCCATTATGTGCGCCTTGATTGCCGTCGGCGCCATTCCGGCCCGGGCTCGATGATTTGGTCCTCGCCTCGTCTTGCGTTTCGTCTGACGGGCCGTCGATATCAATTTCGGAATCCGCGATCTGTCCCTTGACCTTGCCTTGGATCGTATCGCGAATTCCTTTCTGCGCCTTGGCCGTGTCCTCCAGCTTCACCGGATTGAAGTAGCGGGCGATGATCGTCTTGGTGTCCTTGTCGGTAGCGTTGATGATCCACAAGACCAAGAAGAACGCCATCATCGCGGTCATGAAATCGGCGAAAGCGATCTTCCATGCGCCGCCGTGATGCTCGTCGTCATCGTCGCCGTGTCGCTTGATGACGACGATTTCGGGATGCGCCTGGTCCATCGCCCGATGCTCAACCGGCCGTCGACTCGATCAGGTCGAGCCAAGCCTGCAATTGCGACTTGATGAGGGTCTGCTGCGCTTCGACCGTGACGTCGACGCCGTCCTGCAGGCTATATTCGACCTCGACCGGATAGCTCGAAAGCCGATCGCGCAGGAGGTTCAGCACGGCTTCCGGTCCGGAGATTTTGAGCGCCGAGGCCGATTCGCTCGCCAGGATGCGGTTGAGATGATCGGAAAGGGAATGGATGACGCGCGCCGCTTGCTCCTGCGCGAGATAGGGCCGCAAAATATTGGCGACCGCCTCGGCGATCCGCGCCTCGACCTCGACAAGTCCCGCCGCGATCTCATCGGCGAGCTTGGCGTATTCCTGGGCCTGAAACGCGGCGCGCTCGGCTTTAGCCCGCTCCTCGAACTCGCCTCGCTGACGCGCGAGCGCCGCGGCGAATTCGGCCTCCGCGGCGGCGAGCCCTTCTTGCCGACCCCGCTCATAAGCTTCGTGAAGGCGCGCCTCGTTATCCTCGACGTCCGGGACAACGCGCGGCTTCGGCTGAGCCGCGCGCGAGGAGGCCTCGACGTCAGCCGGACCGACCCGTTCGAAACGGTTGAGATATTGCGCGATCGGGATGGGCTTCATGCGCTGCTCCCCTGACGGATCCATTGTTTGAGAATTGCTGCAGCCTGCTCTTCGTCGTGCTCGACGAGCTGCTCGAGCTTATGCTGCGGGCTCTTGTTCTTTCGGGCGACGAGTTCGCTGATCAGTCCGTCGCTGGGCTCGCTCGGCTCAATCAGGAAATTCGTCGGCGAAACGCCGGGCAAGGCGACCGCCGGGTCGCTTTCGACGGCCATGCCTGGCGGCAGGCCGCCGCCCGGCAGCAGATTGAACGCGGCGTCGTGGCTGGCGGCGGCCGGCGCGGCGAGCAACATTTTCGTCGCCGGCCTGATGCCGAACCAGATCAGCATCAGCGCGACGGCGATCACCGCCGCCGCGCTGATCAGCGACCCGGATTGGCGCAGCAAGAGCTCGACGACCGACGGCCCGGGCACCGGCTCGAGCTCGCGCCCGCTGTCGACGAAATCGACGACCGAGACTTTGATCGCGTCGCCGCGCTCTTTACGCAATCCAGCGGCCGACGAGACGAGCTGCTCGATATCCTTGACCTGCTTGTCGATCGATTCCGGCGTCGCTTTGTCGCCGAAAGCAGCGCGGTTGACGAGCACCGCGACCGATAGATTGTCGATCGCGTAGCCCGAGCTGGTGGTCGTCGTCTGCTTCGAGGAGATCTCGTAATTGGTCAGCTCCTCGCGCTTTTGGTTTTCGTCGTTCGACTGCTTGGAATCGCTCGTCGAAGGTTTTGGTTGCGGCAGATTGCGGTCGACGCTGGTCGGCTGCTGCTGCCCGGTCGAGTTCTGCGAGCTCTGGCTCTCCTTGATCACCCGAACCGAACGCTCGACCCGCTGTTCGGGATTGTAGATCGTTTCGTTAGTTTGCCGCTTGTCCGTATTAAGCCGGGCGGCGACGCTGATCTGGAAATTCTTCAAGCTGAGATAGGGCGCCAAGGTCTTGCGCACCGAATCCTGGATTTCCTGCGAGACGCTTTTTTGCAGGGCCAGCATGTTGCTCGGCGCTTGGTCCATCGAATCCGATCCCGAGGCGAGCAGCAGGCCGTCGACATTCAGCACCGTCACTTCGTCGAGCTTCATGCCCGGAACCGCGGCGGCGACAAGATGGCGGATCGCCTGGGCCGTGCTGGTGTCGTCGGGGACCTCGGTTCGAATGACGACGGAGGCGGAGGGCGGCTGCCTCTCGCGACGGAACGATCCCTCATCCCCCATCACGATATGCACACGCGCGGCCTTGACGCCGTGCATCATCTGAATGGTGCGGGCGAGTTCGCCTTCCATCGCGCGCACTCGCGTCACCTCCTGCATGAAGGATGTAAGGCCGAGCGAGCCGAGCTTGTCGAACAATTCGTTGCCGACGCTGCCGCTATGCGGCAGTCCCTTTTCCGCCAGCGTCATCCGGGCGAAGGCGGCCTGGCCAACCGGAACCAGGATGGCGGCGCCGTCGGTGCTGACGTCGAAGGAAATGCCCGCCTCGCGGAGCGCCGCGCCGATCGTTACAACGTCGTCCCGGTCGAGCCCGGAATAGAGCGTCTCGTTGGACGGCCGGCTGAGATAATAGCCGCTGAGCCCCGTCACGGCGAAAACGCTGACCCCGATCAGGCCGAGTACGGCCAAACGCCGCGCCCCGAGGGCGAGCAGGTTCTTCCAGAGCCGCTCCGCCTGCGCCAGGGCGTTCATGCGAGGTCCCACGCTGTCTCACGTGTCATGAACTCACTCTTGACGGCGGAGCTTGCGCGGAGGTTGCTTGGGAGGAAGTCGGCGCGGCCGGCCTTTCGCGATCGCGGCGGACGAGCGCCCGTTGCTGCGGCGAGGGGCCGTTTTACGCGAAATTAATCCGCCGGCGGCATAGTCGCGCGGCCGAGGCGTCTGGGCGAAGACCAGGCGTCGGCGAAAACACGACGGGGTGGGCCCTTGCCGGGCCTATAGGCATTAAGCCGTTCCGTCGTCGCGGTGTGAGTCCGAATGTCAACGAAAAAAGGCTCGCGAGCCTAAAAGGAAACACACCCAATGAATACGTCTTCAATTCTGACGAACTCGTCGGCTCTGACGGCGCTCGAATCCCTAAATCAGACCGAGCAAGCCCTCTCCCAAACCCAGAACGAAGTCTCCACCGGTCTCAAAGTGTCCAGCGCCGCCGACAACGCCGCTTATTGGTCGATTGCGACCCAGCTCAATGCGGATGGCGGCGTCGTCCACGCGGTCAATGACGCATTGTCGGAAAGCAATCAGATTCTCAGCACCGCGACCTCGGCGATCCAGTCGATCATCACGACGATCGGCTCCATCGAAACGGCCCTGACCCAGGCCGCGAATCCGGGCGCCGACATCTCCGCGATCCAAACGACGGTCACGGCGCTCGGCAAGCAGTTGCTCGACGCCGTAAGCGGCGCCTCGTTCAACGGCGTCAACCTGCTTGACGGCAGCCAGGACGCGGCGGCTTTGCAGTTCGTCTCCGGCTTCAACGCCACCTCGACGGGCGGCACGTTCAACACGATCTCGTTCCAATCGGCTGCGCTTTACAATGCGGGGGCCGGCAGCCTGGTCCAGAGCGGCACGGACCTGACCAACATCACGGTGACGACCGCGAACGCCTCGACCGAGCTGACCAACGTCCAGGCGGCGCTGACCGCCGTGACGGCTTACTCCTCGCAGATCGGCTCGACCCAGGACCGCATGAACGCGGCCTCGAACTTCAATTCGGCGCTGTCGACGGACTATACGAACGGCGTCAGCGGCCTGGTCGATGCGGACATGAACGAAGCGTCGACGCGTTTGCAGGCGTTGCAGACTCAGCAGCAGCTCGGCATCCAATCGTTGTCGATCGCCAACCAGAACAGCCAATTGATCCTCAAGCTGTTCGGCGCCTAAACACGAGGCCGGTCAAGCCGGCCCTGCGATATCGCCAAGGCCGCGCGTCGACAGGCGGGCGGCCTTTTCGTTTCTCGGCAGCCGGCGACGCGTCGCGTTACGACACCGACCGGACCAGGCTGCCGATCAGCATGTTCCAGCCGTCGATCAGTACGAAGAACAGGATTTTCACCGGCAGCGAGATGATCGCCGGCGGCAACATCATCATGCCCATCGCCATCGTCAATGTCGCGACGATCATGTCGATGACCAGGAAGGGCAGCACGATCAAAAAGCCGATCTCGAAGCCCCGCCGGAGTTCGGAAATCATGAAGGCCGGGACGAGCAAGCGCAGGTCGATCGTCGAGCGGTCCTTGATCTGAAAGTTGCCCTTCGAGAGATCCTCGAACAGATTCAAGTCTTTATCGCGGACTTGCGCGAGCATGAACTCGCGGAAGGGCTGGGTGACGGCCGCATATGCCTCCTGCTGATTGATCTCATTGTCCATCAGCGGCTTGACGCCGTTCTGCCAGGCCCGATCGAAAGTCGGCGCCATGACGAAGAACGTCATGAACAGCGACAGACTGATCAGCACCAGATTGGCGGGCGTGCTTTGCAGGCCGAGGCCAGTCCGCAAGAAGGACAGCGCGACGATGAACCGGGTGAAGCTCGTCACCATGATCAGCAGGCCCGGCGCCACTGAAAGAACGGTCAGGATCGCGGCGACCTGAATGATGCGCGCAGTGGCCGAGGCGCCGTTATTGGGCAGCAGCGCGCCGAGATCGACGGTTTGCGCCGCCGCGCTCGCCGTCATGGCGAGCAGCGCGAAACCGATAAGGACGAGCCGTTTCATTGGACGACCAGAGTTTTGATGACAAGCTCCTTGACCGCCCCGTTCGAGCGGATCGCGGCGCGTTCGTTGAGATCTTGCCTGAGGTTCTGCAGGCCGATGGGACCTTGAATCTGCGCCGACGTGACCGTCCGGATATAGGCCAGGAGGTCGTTGGCGATTTCGGCGGCCAAAGCTTCCGGATGCTTGACCATGCTGGAATCGAAAATCATCGACGCCTCCAGACGGACCCACATTTCCTGCGGCGAGCCGAGATTGGTGACGATCGGCGGCAGGTCGAAGAGGTTCGTGGTCGGCGCAACGGCCGCATCGGCCGAACTTTCAGGCGCCGACTGGTCCTTCGCGGCTTGCCCGCCCGAAGCGGGGCCGGGATGCGGCGCAAAGAACGCGCCGACTGCGCCGGCGAGCATCGTGACGACGAGGAGCGCTGCGGCGAACTGGCCGAATGATCCCGTCGCTTCGCCGCGATTGGTGGCCGGGGCCGCCATGCGATCAGCGTCCTTTCCTGTTTAGAACGGCCTGAACCTGTCCCAAATCTGCTGTCCCCAATTTGGTTGCTGCACGTCCATCAGGCGGCCGCGGCCGCCATAGGAGATGCGGGCCTCGGCGATGCGGTCGTAGGAGATGGTGTTGTTGCGGGAAATGTCCCACGGCCTGACGATGCCGGCGACCGTCAATTGACGCAGTTCGTAATTGACGCGGACCTCCTGCGAACCGCTGATGACGAGATTGCCGTTGGGCAAAACTTCGGTGACGACAGCGGCGACGGAGACCTGAATCTGCTCCGAGCGATCGATATTGCCTTGGCCTTGCGTCGTCGACGTCGAGTTCACGTCGGCGGTCAAGGTCGGCGGATTAGAAGAAGTCGAACCGCCTGGCGTGTAGTTCCAGTCCGTCTCCCACCCGACCTTGGCGCTCTGCGAGCGGTCGGTCGTGTTGCCGAACGTCGCCTTGTCGTTGATCGAGATGACGACCGTGATGACGTCGCCGACCTTAGTGACCCGCTGATCGCTGTAGAGGTCGGCGGCGCTCGCCTCGAACATCGATTGCGGATTGCTGCGCAGCGGCGGCGGCGAAATGGGGACGTTCGCGACCACGCCGGCGGTCGGCGCCGCCAGGCCGCTGCCGACCGGCGAGAGACTCGGTTCGCGCATGAATTCGCCGGGACCGCCGGCGCAACCGGCTAGAGCCAAGCCGACAAGTCCGGCGGCGACCAAGGACGCGTGGCGAAACCGCATCAAGACTTCTTTCCGTCGGCGGGTAGCGGCTGAACGCCGCTCGGCGGCGGGGCCGTTGTCGGGGCCGTCGCGTTTGCGCTCTTCGCCGCGCCCGAGATCAAATCGGCCAGCTTGGCGGCGCGCGCCGCGTCCATCTCGTCGAGAATCGCGCCGGCGGCGCGCGGACTGAGCTTGCTGAGGATCGCCGCGGCGCTGACATCGTCCATCGCGCTCAATTGCAAAGAGGCGGCCTCGGGCTGCATTTTCGAATAGATCGCGACGACGTCGCCGGTCGCCTTGTCCAGCATGTCCTGGCGCTTGGTCACCCAATCGCGCGCTTCGGCCTCCTTGGCGTCGAGTTCGGCGATCCTCTGCTTGATCTGCGCATCGAGCTCGTTGAGACGCTTCATCTGCCAGGCGATGCGCGCCTCGACCGCGGTCGGCGCGATATTCGCGCAAAAGCGCGCGACGCCGTCGCCGGCCTCGGCCTCGGCTTTGCCCGTTTCGATGTCTGGTTTCTTTAAGTCCTGCGTCGCGGCGGTCATCGGCGGCGCCGCGACGAGCATTGCGACGCAAGTCCTCAGAAAGAGCGATTTTCGTTTCGACATCACGACGCCGGCGCGAGGATTGAGAAGACGCGTCGCTCAAAATGCTCAGGCCAGCTTGCGCCGGGCTGACGCTCTCGTTCAGGTCGCCGGGGACGAGCGAGATAGTTCAGGATGCGACCGCCAAATGCTGCTGGAAGAGAGCTCGGAGCGGGGCTCCCCTCCGCGATCAAGCGAAGCGGAACGGCGGGCGCGGGAAGGCGAGCGGCCTCAAGAGTTTCCACCGTCGAAAAATCGCCTATTGGACAACCAGTTCCGCCTGCAGCGCGCCGGCTGTCTTGATCGCCTGGAGGATCGCGATAATGCCGTCCGGCTTCAGCCCGATTCGATTAAGCCCGGCGACCAGGGTTCTCAGGCTCGCGCCGCCGACAATGGCCATTTGACCGCCCTGCTGGCTCGCATTGATCTGGGTTTGGGAAGTGACGACCGTTTTGCCTTTCGAGAAGGGCTCCGGCTGGGAGACCTGCGGCGTCTCCGTCACCCGGACGGTCAGGGTTCCATGGGTGACCGCGACCGGCGAAATCTGGACATCCTGACCGATCACCACCGTGCCGCTGCGCGAATCGACGACGACCCGGGCGACCGTATCGGGCTCGATCAGCAGGTCGCCGATTTCGGCGATGAACCGGGTGGCGCTGATCTGCGGCGGCCGCAACATGGCGACGCTGCGGTAATCCAGCTCATGGGCGACGCGCCGGCCGAATCGCTCGCCGGCGAAGGCGTTGATCGCATCGGCGATCCTGACCGCAGTGTTGTAGTCGGGGTTCTTCAACTCCAAAGTCAGCGCGCCGTCATCGGTGATCGGCGGCAGCGCCTTTTCGACCAACGCGCCATTGGCGATTCGCCCGGCGGTCGGCACGCCTTGCGAGAGCGTCTCCGATTGTCCCGCGACGCCGAAGCCGGTCACCGACACCGAGCCCTGAGCGCTGGCGTAGACGAGGCCGTCCGTCCCGGATAGCGTCGTCAACATCAGCGTGCCGCCCAAGAGGGACGACGCGTCGCCGAGCGACGACACGGTGACGTCGATGCGCGAGCCGACCGCCACGGCCGGCGGCAGGTCCGCCGTGACGATCACCGCCGCGACGTTGCGATTGCGCAAATTGGCGCCGCGCACGATCAGGCCCATGCGGTCGAACATGTTCTGAATGGCCTGCTGCGTGAACGGCGAATTGTTCAGCGTATCGCCGGTCCCTTGCAGTCCGACCACGAGGCCGTAGCCGATCAACTGATTGTCGCGCACGCCGCGCACCGAGGCGATGTCCTTGATCCGCACCGCGGCCGAGGCTTGGGCGCTGATCAGGCAAAGCAGCAGGACGACCGCCAAGCGCCGCATCAGCCGCCGCTCACACGCACGGAGCCGTCGGGTTGGATGACGCCGGACACTGTCAAACCGCTGTCGGCGTTGCGCACCTTGATCGTATCGCCGACCGCGCCGTCCTGCAGCGCGGAGGCCGAGGTCACGATGCTCAAGCCGCCGTCGATGTAAAAGAGCCTGACCTCCGCCCCGTTGGCGACAGCGCGCGGATTGTTGAGAGCGACGGGCAGGATCGCCCGGCCTGGCAACAGCGTGCGACGCGCCATCTTGCCGACCACGCCCGAGCGCGAGCGGATCATCGAATCGACCGCTCCCTGGACTTCGCTCGCGGGCACGTCCATCAGCATATCGTCGCGGATGACGTCGCCGGGATAGATCACCATCCGCGGCACCGGCGTCATCGCGACTTCGGCGTCCGTCCCTTGCTGCGCCAAGCCGGCGCCCGACGCCAGGGCCAGCGCAACGCCGGCGGCGGCGCTGGCGAGCGCCCATCGTCTCGCGCGAAGCTTCATCAAGCGCCTCCTAGCCTCGCAAATTCGAAATCGTCCCGGCCATCTGGTCGGCCGCCTGAATCACTTTCGAGTTCATCTCATAGGCGCGCTGCGCGGCGATGAGATTGGTGATCTCGGTGACAGGATCGACGTTCGACGCCTCGAGATAGCCTTGTTGGATCGTGCCGAATGCTGTGTCGCCCGGCACGCCCACCGCCGGCGGTCCGGACGCGGCGGTCTGTTGATAGAGATTGTTGCCGAGCGGCAGCAGCCCGGCCTCGTTGATGAAGTTCGCGGTGGTGAGCTGGCCGAGCTGCTGCGGATTAGTCGTGCCGGGAATCGTCGCCGAAACGACGCCGGTCTGACTGACGACGACCTTGGTCGCGTTGGGCGGAATGGTGATCGCCGGGATCACGGTATAACCGTCAGTCGTCACCAATTGGCCGTTGGCGTTGGTGTTGAAAGCGCCGTCGCGTGTATAAACCGTATCGCCGTTCGGCGTCGTCACCTGGAAAAAGCCGCGGCCATTGATCGCCCAATCGAGCGAGTTGCTGGTCTGCGTCAGGGTCCCTTGCATGTGCAGCGTGCGGATGGCGGCCGTGCGCACGCCGAGGCCGATTTGCGCGCCCTCCGGAATGGTCGCGTCGCGACCGCGGCTGGCGACGCCCATCAGCCGCTCGCTTTGGTAGAGGAGATCGGTGAACTCGGCCCGCGACCGTTTGAAGCCGGTCGTGTTGATGTTGGCGATGTTGTTCGCAATGACTTCGATGTTCTGTTCTTGCGCATTCATGCCGGTGGCGGCGATGGCGAGGGCTCTCATGATCGTATCGTCCTCAGATCGCCATGCGGCTGATTTCTTGATAGGCGGAGACCGCCTTGTCGCGGAGCGCCAACGCTGTCTGCAACGTGCGCTGCGCCGCCATGACGCCCTCGACCACTTTGAAAGCGGGGACCGAGCCTTGCAGGCCCTGGATCGCCAGACCTTCGCCGGTTTGCATCGCGCCGATCGCATCGTTGACGACTTGACCGAGCACGGCTCCGAAATCGCCGCCGGTCGCTTCGCTGACCGAGCCGGAGACGCCGCCGGCGCCAAACGATTGCGATGCGGATTTGGTCGCGCTCAGCGCGGTGACGCCGTCGATCATTATGCATCCTTCAGAAGGTTGACGGTTTGATTCATCAGATCGGCCGACTGCTTGGCGACCTGGAGATTGGCTTCATACGAGCGATTGGCCTCGCGCATGTCGGCAAGCTCGACGAGCAGATCGACATTCGGCATCTTGACGAAGCCCTTCGCGTCGGCCGCCGGATTGCCCGGGTCGAGTTCGACCTTGAACGGCGTTTCGTCGACGCCGACGTTCTTGACATGGACGACCGGCAGGCCGAGCGTTCGATCCAATTCGCTGTCGAACGTGATGGTCTTGCGCGCGTAAGGATCTGCGCCGGGCGTCGAACCGGTCGATTGCGCATTGGCGATGTTTTCCGAAATGACGCGCAAGCGCGCCGACTGCGCCTGCAAGCCGGACCCGGCGATGCGCAAAGAAGCCTGCAACGGATCGAGCGACGCCATGACCGATCACTTCAACGCGGAGAGCAGCATTTGGTGAAAAACCCGCTTGATATTGGTGTTCATCGTATAGCTGCGGTTGATGTCCCCTTCCTTGATCATCTCCCGCTCAAGGCTGACGGAATTGCCCGAGAGCGTCGTCTCCCAGCCGTCGCTGTCGACCGGCTGCGCCTCGGCCGCGATCTCCTCGTCGGCCGGGACGATATGGGCGGGATTCGTCGCCGCCATCGTGACCTGCGCCTGATCGAGGATCTCGGCGAAAGGCCGAATGTCTTTCGCGCGATAGCCGGGCGTGTTGGCGTTCGCGATATTGTCGGCGACCAGAGTCTGACGCGCCGTCAGCCACTTCGCCTGCTGCGACGCGAGCTGGAGAAGATAGATCTGAGACAAACGACGCCTCGCGAGAAACCTGCCAGGAAGCTATCGGTCCAGTCTTGCCTGAGGCTGGCGTCGCGACCGCCCGCCTCAGGCAATCACCCGTGCAGCAGCGGTCGCTCGCCCGTCGGCAGCCGGGCGTCGGCGATCGCCGCCGCCAAACGTTGAGTCTTTTCGGCCGGGTCCAGCCCCGTTTCGTCAAAAAGGATGTCCATGACTTCGACGCCGGCGCGCGAGCGACCCAGCATCAGCCTGAAGAATACGCAAACCGGCGCGTTGCGGAACTCCATGTCGAGCGCGATGGTCGGGGCCGAATTCCAATCGACGCTGCAGCCGGCGGACAGCGCGTATTTCAACACGCCAGGCTTGAAATAGAGCTCGGTCGAGGAGTTGACCAAATCGGCGATATTGGCGTCCTGACGGTTGCGGATCATGAACATGAGTTCGGAAGCGTCGGCCAGCCGAAGCTCCGTGGCGACGTCGACGATGCCGTCGGCGACGAGTTTCTCTTGGGCGCGCAAGTGACTTCTGGACTCGTCGATGGTCATTGCGCCCTGCCCTCCCTTAAAATCGGCCAATGGCTCTTCTTCTGCTGGATGAAGTGAATGAGCTCGGCCACCGCACGATAGAATTCCGGCGGGATTTGCGCGTCGACCTTCACCGCGTCGTAGAGCGAACGGGCGAGGGGCTTGTCTTCGATCACCGGAATATTGTGCTCCTCCGCGATCTCGCGGATCTTGAGCGCGATCAGGTCGAGCCCCTTGGCGACGACGATCGGCGCGCCGCCTTCGCTGCGCACATAGCGTAGCGCAACCGCGTAATGGGTCGGATTGGCGACGACCATCGTCGCTCTGGGCACCGCCTTGAGCATGCGTTTGCGCGAGCGGTCGAGCCGGATCGAGCGGAAGCGCGCCTTGAGCAGACGGTCCCCTTCGGTCTGCTTGATCTCCTCCTTGATCTCCTGACGGCTCATCCTTTGTCCGCGCAACCAATGGAAGCGCGCCCAGACAATGTCCGCCGCAGCGACGACGAGCGTCGCCGCCACGCTGGCCGAGATCAAGCGGATGGCGAGATCGAGGATCCGCTCGGGCAAGCCGCCCACGTCGTAGAACATCGAATTGACGAGCATGATGCGCTGCCCGTTCAGCACGATGGCGACGATGCCGACGACGGCGGCGAACTTGACCACGCTCTTGAGGAATTCCGTCAAGCCGCGAAGCCCGTAGATTCGGGAAAACCCGCCGCGAATGGAAAGACGGGAAAGATCGGGCATGATCCTGTCGATCACGAAGCGCGGCGCGTTCTGAGCGGCGGAGGCGACGATTCCGGCGACAATGAACAGAGCGAAAATCGGCGCCAGAAACATCAGCGCGTCGAGCAGCATCAAATTTCCGAGGGCGATCGCGTCGCTGCCTCGGTCGAGGCGCCAGCCGGCGGGATCGTCGATAAAGTGGATGAGCGCGCCGGCGAGGCGGCCGGCCGCTTCGCGGAAGAAAAAGGCCATGACGACGAGCATCGAAGCGAGCGAGGCGAGCAGCGCCACTTCGCGCGACGTCGGCACGACGCCGCGCTCGATCGCATCGGCGAGCCGCTTCTCTGTCGGCTCCTCGGTCTGACTTTCTTTGTCGACTTCTTCGGCCATATCGGCCTCGAATCCTTAATTTACGCCGCTTCCTCGCCTTCGGACGCGCCGATTTCAATTTCGCCGCGCTGCGCCATGCCGAGCACGATTTCGGCGATCGCCCGCCGCGCTTTGGCGATGTCGCGCTGCGAAACGGAGGCGCCGTTCGCGAGCTCGCTTTCGACCAGGCGCCGCGCGCGCGAAGCCATCGACGACAGCACGGTGTCGCGGAAAGCCGTTTCGGTGCCGCGCAGCGCCGCGACGATCGTCTCCGTCTGCAGATTATCGAACAGGAGCGCGCGCGCCCGATTGGAAAGATTGGGCAGATCGTCGAACGTGAACAGCATCTTCTTGAGGATCGCGGCGTCCTTAGGCTGCGCCTCGCTGATCGTCTGGATGACGTCTTCGACAGCGTTCGGGTCCAACCGATTGACGATGTCGGCGATGCGCGCGCGGCTATCGGTCCCGGCCGCGCGGGCGGCGCTCTTGAGCAGGTCCTCCTGCAGCGCGGCTTCGACGATCCTGAGCGCTTCGTTCGAAACCTCGGCCGGCGCGATCATGCGAATCAGGAGATCGTTGCGCAGGTCGCGCGGCAATTGCGCGACGACCTTGGCGGCTGACGCCGGGCTCACCTTCGAGAGAATGAAAGCGGCGGTCTGCGGGTGCTCTTTCTCGATATAGGCGGCCAATGCGGCTTCGGGGGCGCCGGCGAGCCTTTCCCACAGGCTCGAATTCGAACTGCCCAAAACGTCGGAAAGAATGTCCGCCGCCTCTTCCGGCGGCAGCGCCCCGGTCAGCAACTGCTCGGCTTCGCTAGCGTTGCCGAGAAGATCAGCGCCGGCCGTGAAGCATTCGGTGAATTCTTCGACCAGCTTGTCGAGCGCCTCGCTGGATATGGCGCCGAGATGGGCGGCCGCGCGCGTGATCTGGCGCAGCTCCAACTGGTCGAAGCGCTTGAGCAAGCGCGCCGCAAGCGGCTTGCCCATCGCGAGCAGCAGCGCGGCGGATTTCTCGGCGCCAGTCAAGATCCGCGACGGCGCAGCGTAGTCGGCGGCGGCGATTGCGGTCATGGCGCTAAGCCGCCTTGTCGGCGTTTGACGCGACAATCTCGGTCAGGGAGACGCCGAAGCGCGATGAGGCTTCGTCGACGACCACGACCTCGCCGCGCGCGACAATGCGGCCGTTGACCACAACGTTGACGGGCTCGCCGACCCGCTGATCGAGCGCGACGACCGCGCCGCGGCCGAGCTTCATGAGGCTCGCCACCGGCATCGTGGTGGTGCCCAAGACGACCTGGACGGTCACCGGAATCTTGAGGATCGTCTCATAATTGACGCCCTCCTTCACGCCGGGGGCGGAGGCGTCCGGCGGAGCGGCCATGGCCGCGCCGTCGACGGCGAAATCCGTCATCGCGGCGGCGGCTTCTTCTTCATCGGTCATGTTTCAACGCCTTTGTTTGACGCTTGAACGCGCGTGGGGCTTCAGCGGAAAGGGTCAATTTGCGAGCGCGGCGTCGAGCATGCCGTCCTCCGGCTCGATCGGCTCCTCGATTTCCAGCTTGTAGCGGCCTTCGCCTTGGACGACCTTGCACCAGAAGAGATTCTGGCCGCCGCTCTCGAGCCGCACCCGCCCCGACCCGTCGCCAGGCAAATCGAGCACGCGGCCGACGGCGAGTTCGGCGATTTCGCCGAGGGTCATTTCGAATTCTTCGAGCACGCCGGTGATCGGAATCAGCGCCGAGCTGACGCCCGCCTTCATCTGCTTGGCCCAGCGCGGGTCGATCGCCGGCGCTTCGCTCTCCGGATCTTTCGCGAGCTTCGTCCGGATAGGCAGCAGTGTCGGCTGCGGAATGATCACGCGCATGCGGCCGCTCTCGCCCGCGGCCAGGAGGCGCAACCGCGCCATCACGGCCGGCATGTCGCGCCGGCCGAGGAGCTGGATGTCGGCGATCGGCTCCTGACGCTCGAATGCGAAAGCGGCTTCGGTGAAGCCGGCGAAGCCGGCCGACAGCGCCTCAGCCGCCGCTCGCGACGCTTTCTCGACCAGTCCAGCCTCGATGCGGGTGACCGGCCGGATCGGCTTCTCTCGGCGCGTTTGCGGCGGCTGTTTTGCGCCAAAGGCGATATGGGCCAACGCCTCGGCGAAGTCCCGGTCGAAAATCGTCAAGGCGCGGGCGTCGAGATCGGGACAATGGAGCACGCCCGCCAGCAAGCCCCGGCATTCGCCCAGCGCGTCGAACAGCGAGGTCGTCTCGATCGCCTCGACGGCGAACAGGGCTTCGCCGCGGCACAGCGGCGCGAGACCCTGCGCCAGGCGTTCGGCGAATTGGTCGAACACGATCACGAGACCCGGCAGGCGATCGACCGAGAGATTGGACTGGTCGACCAGCGGGTCGTGCGGGCGTCGCGCCGCAGACGAAGCGCCGGAGAGTTCGGCCGTCATCGCTTACGCCGCCTCTCTGATTGCGGCGTCGGCGGGGGCCCCGGCGGAGATCGTCTCGTTCTCCACCGTATCGATCGTCGGACGCTCGCGCGAAGGAATGGTCTTGCGGCCGAACTCGACCGCGACTTGCGGCATGGCGCCGTTCATGAAGGCGAGCAGCGTCTGCTTGACCAGGGTGAACGTCCGCATTTGTTTGCGGCGTATGATCTTGATCTTCTGGGCGAGCGGCGAAACGAGGGCGTACGAGAAGAATATGCCGCCGAACGTGCCGACCAGCGCGGCGCCGATCAGGCCGCCGAGCAATTCCGGCGATTGGTCGAGAGCGCCCATCGCGTGAATGACGCCGAGCACGGCGGCGATGATGCCGAGCGCGGGCAGAGCGTCGCTGATCTGCGTCAGGGCGTGGACAGGCTTGAGGTGATCGTAGGTCAAGGTCTGGATCTCCTCGTCCATCAGCGCCTCGATTTCATGCGTGCGCGCATTGCCGATGATGATCAGGCGGCAATAGTCGCAGATGAAAGTCGTCACGTCGTGATTGGCCAAGAGATTGGGGTACGCCTTGAAAATCTCCGATTCTTTCGGATTGTCGAAATGGCCTTCGACCTCGTTGCGGGCTTTGCCGCGCAATTCGCGCATCAGCGCGTGCAGCACGCTGAGCACGTCGAGAAAGTCGCGCGATTTCGGCGCCTTGTCGAAGATCGCCTCGACGATCGCCTTGCCGCAATCCTTGATCGTCGGCAGTGGGTTGGCGACCACGAAAATCCCAAGCGCCGAACCCGCAATGATCACGAATTCGAACGGCTGCATGAGGACTTGCAGGTGGCCGCCAAGCGCCGCGTAGCCGCCCAGAATGCAGCCGATGGCGATGATCAGGCCGATGACGAAGTTCAAGTCGCTCTCCCGCTGCGCAAGTCGCAAGCGAACCTGCGCCGCTGAGCTTGCGCGAGGCTTTCTGGCGGCGCGCCAGTTTCGCGCAAGTCGGCGATGGAATGGTGTTTCTCAAAGCAACGGCGCGACAGCGGCGCCCGGCCGCGCCTTCGGCCGGCGATGGGACGTCCATGCAATCTGGGCTTTATGTATCTCTTTCCGGCCAGGTGGCGCTGGAGCGTCGGCTGGAGACGATCGCCAGCAATGTCGCAAACATGAACACGGTCGGCTATCGCGCCGACGGGGTGTCGTTCGCGGCGGAGCTCGCCAAGGCCGGCGATCAGCAGGTCGCTTTCGCTTCGAGCGGGCAGAGCTTCATCTCGCGGGTCGCCGGTCCGCTGACCAGGACCGGCAATCCGCTCGATCTCGCCGTGCAAGGCGACGGCTGGTTCGCCATCCAGACGCCGAACGGGATCGCCTATACGCGCGACGGCCGCATGCAGCTCACCGAAAGCGGCGCGCTGCAGACCGTCAACGGCTATCAAGTGCTCGACGCCGGCGGCTCGCCCATCCAGATTGACGCCAGCGCCGGCGACCCGACCGTCGCCGCCGACGGTATGATCACCCAGGACGGCAAGCAGATCGCGGCGATCGGCCTCTTTTCGATCCCGGACGACGCCAACCTGACCCGCACGGTCAATTCCGGCGTGATCCCCGACAAGCCGGCGACGCCGATTCTCGACTTCACCCAGAACGGCGTCATTCAAGGTTCGGTGGAGGGATCGAACGTCAATCCAATCCGGGAGATGAGCAAGCTCATCGAGGTGACGCGGACGTTCGACAGCGTCAGCTCGGCGATGAGCCAATCCGAATCCTCGCTGCAAGACGCGATCAAGACATTGGGCGGCGCGGCGTGAGCGCGGCAGGAGGCCTCTTTTGAAGACGCAGAACCAGCAGCGTCCGCTGAACGCGCTCGATCGGCTCGAGAGCGCGATGGCGTGGGGACGGAAGAACCTGGAGCCTGTGCGAATCAGCGGCGTCGTCACCGAAGTGGCGATGTCGCATTACCGCGTCGCCGGCCTGTCTCGCTTCCTCAAACTCGGCGAATGCGTCAGCCTCGACATTGGCGATCGCGTGCAGTACGGCGAAGTGGTCCGCATCGAGAACGGCCATGTCACGCTGAAGCCGTTCGAATCGCGTTGCGACGCCGGCATCGGCACGCGCGCCTATCGCGCCGAGAATCTTTCGCTGTCGCCGCACCCGAAATGGAAGGGCCGGGCGGTCGACGCCTTGGGCCGGCCGATCGACGGCGGCGGGCCGCTCGAATTGGGCGAGCGCGTCATGCCGCTCGACGCCGAGCCGCCGGCGGCGTTGCGCCGAGCCCGAGTCAAGCGTCCGATCAAAACTGGCATCAGGGTGATCGACCTGTTCTCGCCGCTTTGCGCCGGCCAGCGCATCGGCGTCTTCGCGGGCTCGGGCGTCGGCAAGTCCTCGCTGCTGGCGATGCTGGCGCGCGCGCCCGATTTCGACACGGTGGTGATCGCGCTGGTCGGCGAGCGCGGCCGGGAAGTGCGCGAGTTCCTCGACGACGCGCTCGCCGCCTATCGCAGCGAGGCCGTCGCCGTCGTCTCGACCGGCGATGAAAGCCCGATGATGCGCCGCCTCGCGCCAAAGACGGCGATGACGATCGCCGAATATTTCCGGGACCGCGGCGACGCCGTGCTGCTCATCATCGATTCGGTGACCCGCTTCGCGCACGCGGCGCGCGACGTCGCGCTCGCCGCCGGCGAGCCGGCGGTCGCCCGCGGCTACGCGCCGAGCGTATTCTCCGACCTGCCGCGCTTGCTCGAACGAGCCGGGCCGGGCGAAGAGGGCGGCGGCTCGATCACCGGATTCTTCTCGGTTCTCGTCGACGGCGACGACCATAACGATCCGGTCGCCGACTCGATCCGCGGCACGCTCGACGGCCATATTGTGCTCGACCGCGCCATAGCCGATCAGGGTCGCTATCCCGCCGTCAACATCCTCTCGTCGATCTCGCGCTTGGCGCATTACGGCTGGACGGCCGATCAACGCGCCTTGGTGGCGAGATTGCGCACGCTCATCGCCCGCTACGAGGATACGCGCGACTTGCGGCTGATGGGCGGCTACACGCCGGGCGCCGACCCAACCTTGGATCAGGCGGTCAACATCGTGCCGAAAATCTACGAGGCCATGACCCAGGCCATCTCGGCGCCCCTGTCCGAAGACGCTTTCCAGGAGCTGGCCGCAGCGCTCACTGCGGAAATCAAGCCGGACAAGCCGACGAAGTGACGCACCCATGAAATGCAGGAGTTGATCATCATGGCCGACGGCGGCGCGCCGCCCTCCGCTTCCTGGCGTAAGCCGAAATTTAATCTGACGAGCGATCGCGCGCTCGCCGGCTGCGGCGTGGCGCTCGCCTTATGGTCGATGGCTTTCGCCGGCTACATGATCAGCGACCGCGATCGACAGCCCTATTTTCTGGGTTTGGAGTATCTGGCGATTTTCACCAAGCCGAGCCACGGCCTCAGAGTCGCGGCCCATCCCGCGCCGCCAGCCGCCCTCGCCCGGCTCGACGCGCCGAGCGATCAGAACGGCGTCGACCCGACGCCGACCGGCTCGATCGCCAGCGCGACGCGCGCGGACCCGCCCGACGGCGCGGGCCTGCCGCCGCCGCGTTATCGGCTGGTTTCGGCGAGCCGCGCCGCCGCCTGGGTCGAGAGCGAACTCGGTTTCCGGCAAGTCAAGCCTGGAGAGATCCTGTCCGGCTTCGGCTGGGTCGCCGCAATCGAGCAGCGCAATGGCCGATGGGCGCTGGTGGCCGACAGCGGCTCGATCCTCGAATTGAGCGACGCCGTCTCGTTCTCGCCGGCCGAACAGGATCCTGACAAGCGTTTCGCGAGGCGGATGATTTTCGGCCGGCCGCAGTAACCCGACCGGAAAAATGGAGAAGGCGCGAGCTATCTCCGCTTCGGCGCCGCCAGCTCGGCCCGCGCGCGGTCGATCAGCATATTGGCGATAGCGACGCGCCGATCGGCGATCGCGCGCAGCGATTCAGGGCAGCGGTCCGGGTGATTGCGCCACATGAACCGACGCTTCGCTCGATTGAGCTCGGCTTCGCTCGCAGCGCGATCGAGACCGAGCTCGCGCGCGATCGCCTCGGGATCCTCGCCCGAACAAGGTTCGATCTCCTGCGGCGGCTCGTCGGCCTCGTCGAAGACGTCCGGCGAAGCCTGCGCCGCGCCCGCTTCGTTCTCGAGAATGGGAAAGGCGGCGCTCGCCGCAATGTCGAGGGCGCGCCGAGCGCCTTCGGCGCGCGGCCGCGACCGTTCGAGATCGGCGAGGACCTGATCAAAGAGCGCGCCCGGCGCATGCTGAAACGCGTTCTTCATGGCGCGCCGTGAACACTTCGAGACGCAACCTGCGCGGCGTCGTTCATGCCGCGGCGTCGACTGCGACGCGATTGCGGCCGCTGATCTTCGCCTCGTAGAGCTTCGCGTCGACGCGTTTGATCAGAGCCTCGGGTCCTTCCCCGGGCCTGAGCTGGGCGACGCCGAACGAGGCCGTGATCGTGCCGATTCGTTGGCCAGTGCCGCTCAACATCCACCGCTTGTGCTCGAGTTGGGCGCGGATATTGTCCGTCATATCGGCGACGTCGCCGAGCGTGGCGTTGGGAAAAATGATCGCAAATTCCTCGCCGCCATAGCGGGCGGCGGTGTCGCGCCCCCTGATGTTGCTCGACAGGAGTTCGCCGAACAGCCTCAGCACCATGTCGCCGACCGGATGACCGAAGCGGTCGTTGATTGTCTTGAAATGATCGAGATCGGCGAGGACGAGGCACATGTCGCCGTCATCGGCTTGAGCTTTGTTGATCTCCTTGATGAGATTGGCGTCGAAAAAGCGCCGATTGCCGAGCGAGGTGAGCGGATCGCGCAGCCCCAATTCGTTGGCCTCGGCGAGCCGGGAGCGGAGCTTCGCCACTTGCTCTCGAGACGATTCGAGGCTCCTCGACAGCTCGTTCATCTTGTTCTGAATTCGCTCGTTCTCGTCGATGAGCGAGGAAACCACCTCGCGGACCTGCTCCGGCTTGTCCAGCGTCGGCAAGTCGCGATTGGCGCGCTCCAATGAATCCGAATAGCGCGAATTGTCCTCCAGATGAGCCTGGATCAATTTGACGATCACCGCCAGAGCGCTATCGAATTGCTGCGCCGTCGGATCGCCTTTCTTGAGCGGCCCGCGGCGTTCGACGGGAGGCTCTATCGGCGCGGCGACGGCTTCCTTGAACTCGCCGAGACCGATGCCGAGAATGCCCAAGGCGATCAGCGCCAGCACGTACAATTCGAGATCGGGCGTCGCGCTCGTCCGGGTCGCGCAGAGCGCGCCGACAATCGCGATGGCCAGGATCACGGCGATCTGGAGAGCCCGTTTGAGCGAAGTTCCGACGCTCATGGCGGATCGATTGCTGCGGGGCGGAAGGAGGCGCGAATCGCGGCTGATCTCGTCGGCGGCGGGCGAGCCGTCCGACCACGCTTGCGACCCCCTCTCTGGACTAGGACCCATCGCCGCATCGCCCCCGTCGCGAGGCGTTGGACGCCGGCGACCTTTGAAACAGAGCTAGCGCGCTCGGCCGGGTTGCAAATCCCGACAGCGCTTTTCAACGGCCCCAATTTTAAGCAAAACGAGTAAACAAATTCATTGTTGCCCGTTTCGCCGATCCGGCGAGCGCGGCAGGCGGCGGCTTTCCGCCGCATCGTTCCGGGTGGCGCTCCGCTCGGATTAGAATACGATTCATCTGACGAATCACGGCCGGGCTCGGGGGCGCGGCCTCCTCGACGACCCTTCTCATGGGAAAGGCGAATGGCGAAAGCTTTGGGGCCGCGGACGAATCATCAGATCAGCTTCGGCGTGCTGGCCGGCGACAGGGCGCATGCGACCGTCATTCCCGTCGATCTCGAATCCGGCGCCTTCGTAGACGGCCCGATCGACGTTCAGGCGCGGCGGACGATGCAAAACCTGCGCGCGCTGCTGCGCGAGGCCGGCGGCGATCTCGACCACGTCGTTCATCTAACCGTCTATCTGGCCGACGCCAAGGATCTGGCCGGGCTTAACGCCGTCTATCGCGAATTCTTCGTACGCGAACCCTACCCGGCGCGAGCGACGATCGTGGCGCGAGAGTTGATCGGCCCGCCGGGCCTACGCCTCCAGGTCAGCGCCGAGGCCTATTTGAAGGACGAGTGAGCTCAACGCCAAACTCCGCCGACCGATCTCGCATTTACGAAGGTCGCCCGTCCCGCGGAAAAGCGAGATCGCCTCGACGGATGATTGCGCGCCCGCCGCGGCATGACTGACGGCGCGCCAACGGAAAGCCATCCCGCCACCCGCTTCTAACCACAAGCTTTAACGCGTCATTAACCATATCGCATTTATCAATTTGATGGCAGTCGAGATGCTTCGGGCCTAATGGCTCCTTAAAGCTCCGGCTGCGCGCGGCTGGGGTTCTACCAAGCTCTCGAGAGGCGCTCGTCGAACGTGCTCGCGTTCGAGGCGGCGGCGCTTTGCCGGCGCCCGGGCCCTCGATCGTTTCCGCTTGCTTGCCCGCTCGCCGCGGTGATGCGTCGATTGCGTGCTCTTGCGTCCTTTCTTTCATCTTGTCGCGAACGAGGAGCGCCGATGTATATTATCGTGGACGAACGAAGCGTCGTGACCGGGGGCTACGCTTCGAGCTTTGATCGTGAAGGCGTATCGTCCGCTGGAATCGACCCGACCGAATTCCGAGACTGGATCGGCAAGGTCAGCGAGGCCGACGTCAACGCGATCGAGGCTTTCCTGATCGGCGATTGCGAGCAGCGCGAATCCTATCCCCGCCTCATCCGCGAGCGCTCGCGCGCGCCGGTCATCTGCCTCAACGAGCGCCCATCGCTCGACCAGACTCTGGATCTGTTCGCCGCCGGCGTGGACGACGTGCTGCGCAAACCCGTCCATGTGCGCGAAATCCTCGCCCGGGTCGGCGCCATCAATCGTCGCAACAAGGCGCAAGCGGATCATGTCACGATCGGCGATCTCCGCGTCTATTTCGACGGCCGCGACCCGGAAGTGAAAGGCGAGCCGCTGCCGCTGCCGCGGCGCGAGCGCCGCATCCTCGAGTATATCGTCAGCAATCGTGGCCGCCGGGTCACCAAGTCGCAGATCTTCAATTCGATCTATGGCCTTTTCGACGAGGACGTGGACGAGAACGTCGTCGAAAGCCACATCTCGAAGCTGCGCAAGAAGCTCAAGCACCGCCTCGGCTTCGACCCGATCGATTCGAAACGCTACCTCGGCTACTGTCTTGAAACCAAGGCCGCCGTCGCCGCGCCGAACGACGCCGCGCCGGAGGTCCGGACGAACGGTTTCTCGTCCTGGCCGCAGGGCTGGTGACGCATCCTCCGGGTCGCCGTAGGACGCTGTGAAATCAGGCCGGGGAAGGAACGCCTTAGACTACCCATCGATTTGGATGAATCCCGCAAACGCCTTCGCTGGCCGGATTCGCGTCGACGGATCGTGCCCGTTAGCCGCCTAGCGAAGGAGCGCCCCTTAAGGGCCGAGATAGAATCAACGCCGCGGGGCTCAGAACAGCTCGAACTCGCCGTCGCCGGAATCCGGACGCGACGGCGAAGCCTCGGGCGTGCGCAGCCGCTCGGCGAGCGCCGACAGCGTCACCGCGGCCGCGGCCGGCTCGGGGTCGAGCGCCCATTGGGCCGGCGCGGATTGGGCGAGCCCGTTCAGGAAGTCGGCGAGGCAGGAGAGCTTCTGGTACGTATGATCCAGCTCCTGCAGCGCCTGCGTCAGCGGCGGTTGGCGCAGGCCGGGAGCGCCGGCCTCGGCGTCGTCCGCCGCGCCGTAGGCGTCGTCGACCGCGCGCGCGGCGCTCCTCAACTCCTCTGCGACCCGCCGCAGCAGATCGGCCAAAGGTTCGGCCTGGGCGATCGTCGAAACTTGCCTGACCGCGTTGCCGGACATGATCCCTCGCGTCAGAAGAGTTCGATCGCGCCGGGGGCGCTCGCCGCGAGCGAAGGCGGCGGCGCCTCGACGATTTCGGCCGGCGCCTCGACAAAGAGTTGGCGGGCATGGCCCGACACGGGCCGATACTCGACCCGCCGGCCGCGTTCGTCGCCGAGGCTTTCGCTGACGATCCGGATGCCTTCCGTGGCGAGAAAGCGCTTGGCGAATTCCGCGTTCAGGAGGCCGATCGGCGACAGGCTCTTCACCACGCTCGCGCCGCCGAACAATTTCGCCTCGAGGCGATGGCGGCTGGCGCCGCGGCGCAAAAGTCCGTTCACCAGAACTTCCATCAAATACGCGCCATAGCGCTCGGCCTCGCTGGTCGGCGAGATGCGGCTCGCGTCGCCCGGCAGGAGGAAATGGTTCATCCCGCCGACGCCGATTTCCGGATCGCGAATGCATGCGGCGACGCAGGACCCGAGAATCGTGGTCAGGACGACGTCGGGATCGTCGGAGACGTGGCACTCGCCTTGAATGACGCGGATATATTTCCGTCCCGCTTGCCTCAGCATCACAGGCCCTTGATGATCGCCTGCAAGGCGGCCTTCAATGAAGCGACGGTGAACGGCTTGGTGACGAAGTTGTTCAAGCCGAACTGCCGCGCCTTCTCGATCAGGGCCTTATCGCCGCGGCCGGTGACCATCACGAACGGCACGTGGCGCGTCGGCTGATAGGCGCGAATGCCCTGAAGCAGGCCGACGCCGTCGAGGCCGGGCATCTCGTAGTCGGAAATAACGAGATGCGCCGGCGTCGTCATCATGTGTTTCAGAGCCTTTTGGCCATCGCTGGCGTAGGTGATCTGGCGAAAGCCGATCTCCTGAAGCGCGTCGATCACGAGCATGCGGCTGGTGGTCGTGTCATCGACGACGAGAACTTTGAGTTGCGCGGCGATAGACATCTCACGTTTTCCCTCTACGTTGCGTGATGGCGATGAGTTGATCCCCCATTCTGGCCAACGGAACTTGTTTCTCGACCGCGCCGAGTTCGAAAGCCGCTCTCGGCATGCCGTAAACGACGCTGGTCGCCTCGTCCTGTCCGAACGTGCTGGCGCCGACTTCGCGCATCGCCAGCAAGCCATGCGCGCCGTCTTGGCCCATTCCGGTCAAGATCGCGCCGACCGCTCTTTTGCCGATCGTCTTGGCGACGGAAAAGAACATGACGTCGACCGACGGCCGATGGCCGTTGACTGGCGCCGTCTCCTTGAGCCGGCAGCGCCAGTCGCCGGGCGAACCGCCGATTTCGAGATGCGCCACCGATCCCGGCGCGATGTAGACATGGCCGATTTTGAGCGGCGCGCCGTCCTGGGCCTCGGCGACCGCCGGGGCGCAAGCGCGGTTCAGCCGTTCGGCGAGACTCTTGGTGAACAGGCCGGGAATATGCTGGGTGACGATCGTCGGCGGACAGTTCGGCGGAAACCGGGACAGGACGTTCAGCAAGGCTTCGACCCCGCCGGTTGACGACCCGATCGCCACGACGCGGCCGTCCGGTTCGTACGAGGCGCTCGTGCTCTGCGCCAGGCTCCTCGGCGGAGCGGAATATCGATGCGAGAGGCCGGCCAATCGAGCGGAAGCCGCCGCTTTCACCTTAGCGGCAAGGCCGGCGAGAGAATTCTCGTCGCCCGGCGACGGCTTGGCGACGCAGTCCACCGCGCCCAGTTCGAAAGCCCTGACGGTGCATTCGGCGCCGCGGCTGGTCAGGGTCGACACCATGATCACCGGCGTCGGCCTAAGCCGCATGATCTTTTCGAGAAACGAGAGGCCGTCCATTTCCGGCATTTCGACGTCGAGCGTCACGACGTCCGGATTGAGCGCCTTGATCGCCTCGCGCGCCTCCAGCGCGTTGGCGGCTTGACCGACGACTTCGATCGACGGATCGCGCACCAGCTCCGCGGCGATCAAGCCGCGCATGGTGCGCGAATCGTCGACGACGAGGACGCGGACTGGATTCATCGGCGGCCTCCCTCGCTCAAGCGATAGGTCGTTACGCCTTCGCTGCGGAACGCTGCGACGGCCGGCCCGGACAGCCGTTCGGAATGGCCAATATAGAGCACGCCGCCCGGCGCGAGCGCCGAGGCGAAGCGGCCCCAGAGCTTGGCTTGGGTCGGCTGATCGAAGTAGATGACGACGTTTCGGCAGAAGATCGCGTGAAAGAGCCCTTTCATCGGCCACGGCCCGATCAGGTTCAATTGGCGAAAAACGACCAGCCGGCGCAATTCATCCGCCGCGCTGAGCGTTTCGCCGTCCGCGCCGCGTGCGCTGCGAAACCAGCGCTCGCGCAAATTGGCCGGCGCGCCGGCGAGCGCGCGCTCCGAATAGAGGCCGCGTTCGCCGACGGCGACGACGTTCGGATCGATATCGGTGGCGAGAATCTTGACGTCGAAATTGGCGAGGTTCGGCGCCAGCGACAGCAATGTGAGCGCGATCGAATAGGGCTCCTCGCCGCTCGAACAGGCCGAGGACCATAACCGCACCCTTTCGCCGCGCTGAGCCGCCGCGATCAATTGCGGCGCGACGTTGTGCTTCAGATGCTCGAAATGATGGGGTTCGCGGAAGAAGGCGGTGACGTTGGTGGTCAGCGCCGCGATCATTCGTTGGCGCTCTTCGCGGCCGTCCTCGCCCGCGATCAGATTGCAATAGTCGCGAAAGCTGGCGAGGCCGAGCGCGCGCAGGCGCTTGGCGAGACGCGAATAGACCAGCGCGGTCTTGGATTCAGCGATATAAATGCCGGACTCGGCGTGCAGCGTCGCCGCGATCTCTTTGAAGTCGCGACGCGACATCTCGAACTCGCTGTCGACGAATTCGGGGTCCTTGTCTTCGACATCTCGGATCTGCGCCTGGAAGCTCAAGCAGCCTCCCTTTCAGCGCTCGGCACGACCCCCTCGAGCGCCACGAAGCTGATCATCCGGCCTTCGATGACGAAGACGCCGCGCACGAAAGCCGCCGCCCGATCCGAGGCGATGTCAGGCGTCGGCTGGACGAGGTCGTCGGTCACGGTCAAAATGTCGGACACGGCGTCGACGAGAAGGCCGACGGTTCGTTGGCCGATTTGCGTGACGATGATGACGTTCTGCGCGGTCGGCTCGGCCGGCGGAAAGCCGAAGCGCGCGGCGAGGTCGATGATCGGCAGTACGAAACCACGCAAATTGATCACGCCGCGGACGAAATCGGGCGAGCGCGGCAGCGGCGTCGCGGGAGTCCAGGTGCGGATTTCGCGCACCGACATGATGTCGACGCAGAACTCTTGGTTGCCGATCCGAAAGGCGACGACTTTGCGGGGTTCGGCTTCCGTTGATTGAGTTTGGCTCATGGCGGTCACCTATGCTGCTTGAGACTGTTCGAGTGCGTTTGCCTGTCGTGCGGCGACGAGCGTGTCGACGTCGAGGATCAACGCCACGCGTCCGTCGCCGAGAATGGTCGCGGCGGCGATGCCGGGCACGTGGCCATAATTGCCTTCCAGGCTTTTGACGACGATTTGCCGCTGATCCTGGATCGCGTCGACGAGCAGCGCGCTGCGGCCGCCGCCTTCTGATTCGACCAGAATGACCACGCACGAGAGCGAGTCGGCCGGCGACGTCCGGAAGCCGAGGCGCAGGCCGACATCGATCAACGGCGTCAGCGCTTTTCTGACCAAAATCACTTGACCCGAAGTGCCGAAAGCGTGCAGGTCCGTCTCGGACGGCTGCAAGGTCTCGACGATCGCGGTCAGCGGCAAGACCAGAGTTTGTCCGGCGACGCTGACGACCATGCCGTCGAGCACCGCCAAGGTCAGAGGCAGGCTCATCGTGAACGTCGAGCCAGCGCCGGGACGAGAGGAGATGCTGATCCTTCCCCCCAGGGCTTGGATCGAGCGCTTGACGACGTCCATGCCGACGCCGCGGCCGGAAATGTTCGAGACGGTTTCCGCCGTCGAAAATCCCGGCGCGAAAATCAGATTGTCGATTTCGTCGTCGCTGAGCACGGCGTCCGCGGACACCAGGCCTTTGCGCGCCGCGATCTCCCTCACCCGCGCACGGTTGATGCCGGCGCCGTCGTCCGCGACCTCGATGACGATTCGGCCCGATCGATGCAGCGCGCTGAGGCGGACGACGCCCTCCCCCGGCTTGCCGGCTGCGATTCGCTTGGCCGGCTCTTCAATGCCGTGGTCGATGGCGTTGCGGATCATGTGAGTGAGCGGATCGGCGAGCCGCTCGATAACGGTCTTGTCGACCTCTGTGCTTTCGCCGTCGGTGACGAGATGGACCGATTTGCCGGTGATCTCGGCCACTTCGCGGACGATGCGCGACATGCGTTGGAACACTGGCTTGACCGGCTGAGCTCGGATCGCCATGACGCTATCCTGGATTTCGCGCGTCAGCCGCTCCAATTCGTCGAGGCCGGTGGCGACCGCTGAGCCGCGGCCGAGGCCCGCTTCGGCGACCCGCTGCGCCAGCATCGCCTGATTGATGACCAATTCGCCGATCAAATCCACGAGCCGATCGACGCGGTCGATATCGACGCGAATCGTCGTCTGCCCGGAAGCGGCCGCCGCGCCGGCCGTAGTTTTGCCTGCCTCGGCTTTGGTTGATTTCTCAGCCGCCGGTTGCCGATCGATGGTCTGCAGCCCGACCGGCGAAGGCTGCCCGGGCGTCCGCTCCACGGCCTCGCCGCGCTGATTTTGTACTTCGGCCTCGAGCTTCTTCAGGAGGCTGAGTATGTCGGGATCGCCGCTCTGGGCGGCGGCCGGCGCAGGCGGAGCCTCGTCTTCGCGCCGGATATCGAGGTCGCAATCGTCGGCCACGAATTCGAAGACTTCGCGAATGGCTGCTTCGTCGACGTCGCCGCGCAAGACGATCGTCCAGCTCAAATACGCGCCTTCGGGATCAAGATCAGGCAGCAACGGCACTTCGCTGACGTCGCAGCGAACTGAAGCCTCGCCCAATCGGGCGAGTTCGCGCAGCAGCAGTCCGGCCTCATTGGCCTTCGCGTAAAGGCCCGGCTTTGGCTTGAACTGGATGACATAACGCGGCGCCGAGGGATCGCCCGCCGTCGCTTCGCCGCCGTCCAACGAATCCGAATCGAACGAGACTTGAACCGGCATGAAATCGAGGCCGTCCATGCCGTCGCCCTCATCGAGGCCGGGATCCTCCGGGCCGCCGCCCAGCGCGACGAGTTCTTCGATGATCGCTTCGCCGCGGGCGATGTCCGCCGCGCCGCCGTCGCGCGCCGCCCGCACGAGATCGGCGAGCATGTCCGCCGCCCTGAGCATGACCCTGGTTCCGGCCGGCGTCGCCGAAATCCGTCCTGCGCGCAGGTTGTCCAGGCTCGTCTCATAAGCGTGAGCGAAGCGGACGAGATCATCGAGATGAAAGGCGCCGGCGCCGCCCTTGATCGAGTGGACCGCACGGAAGATGGCGTTGATCGTTTCAAGATCGGCGTCGCCGCCCTCGAGCGCGAGCAGGCCCGCCTCCAGTTCGGCGAGTTGCTCCTCGCATTCCTGAAAGAACGTCGCTTTGATGTCCGCGATTGCGTCGGAAGCCATGACTCAACCGACCTTAAGCGGTGACGCGGCGAATGGCGGTGACGAGCTTCTCGGGATCGAAAGGCTTGACGATCCATCCCGTGGCGCCGGCCGAACGCGCCTTCGCCTTTTTCGCCGCGTCGCTCTCGGTGGTCAGAACCAGGATCGGCACGGCCCGATGGCGAGGCTCGCGGCGCACGCCTTCGATGAAGCCGAAACCGTCCAGGCGCGGCATGTTGATGTCGGTGATGATGACGTCGGGCGTCTCGGCTTCGAGGACCTCCAAGCCGGCGACGCCGTCATCCGCCTGAAGCACATTGAAGCCGGCGTCGACCAACGCGGCGCGCAACATCTGACGCATCGTGCGCGAATCATCCACAGTCAGCACGGTCTTGCTCATAGCGACGGCTCCGGCATGGCGAGGACTCCTGGCTCTATTCCAAAGCGTTGCAGCGCCTCGACGAATTCCGGCGAGGGCCGCGCGATTTCAAATGAAGCGCGATCCGCGCTCCAGGTCTTGGCGGCGGCGACCAGCGCCTGCAGGCACTGGCCGCCGACCCGCAGCACCTCGGAGGCGTCGATCGTCAGATCGGTCCCCCGCGCCGCCAGCAGGCGCTCCGTCAGCGGCCCCGCGGCGGCGAGATCGAGAATCGCGGGCAACGGTACGGTCGTTGGCGAGGGAGCCGCCGCCGGCTCGACGGCCGCCATCAGAAGTCTTCCCAATTGTCGGCTTCGGGCTTACGCACCGCCGCGCCGTCGCGGCGCGTCGCGAGGGTCTTGAGCGCAGTTCGCGCCGCGCCCATCCGCGCCGCCGCGGCGGCGGGCGCCGGCCGACGAGCTTCGGCATTGGCCGGCTCGCTTGCGGCCGCGTCGAGCCGGAATTGCGCGACGGCCTGCGCCAATTCGTCGGATTGCTGGGCGAGATTGGCGGTGGCGGCGCGCGACTGCTCGGCCATCGCCGCGCCTTGCTGCGTGCCCTTGTCCATTTCGTTGATCGCGGTGTTGATCTGCTCCAAGCCGGTCGCCTGTTCACGCGCCCCGACCGCGATCTCGGCGACGACCGTGTTGACTTCGGCGAATTGCGCGGCGATGCGCTGCAGCGCTTCGCCGGCTCGGCCGACGAGATCGACGCCCTGCTCGACCTGCTGCCCGGAGGCGGAGATCAGCGCCTTGATCTCCTTGGCCGCCTCTGCCGAACGTTGCGCCAGAGCGCGAACTTCCGAGGCCACCACGGCGAAGCCGCGGCCGGCTTCTCCGGCCCGCGCCGCCTCGACGCCGGCGTTGAGGGCGAGCAGATTGGTCTGGAAGGCGATCTCATCGACAACGCCGATGATCTGGCCGATTTGCTGCGACGAGTTCTTGATGCCGCCCATGGCGACGGTCGCCTCGCGCACCACGTCGCCCGAACGCTCGGCGTCGTTCTTGGCGTTCGAGACGAGCTCTCTGGCCCGCGCCGCGCCTTCGGCGGTCTTTTTCACGGTCGTGGTGATTTCATCGAGCGCCGCGGCCGTCTCTTCGAGGCTCGCCGCCTGCTGCTCGCTGCGGCGTGACATGTCGTCCGACGCATTGGACAGTTCCTGCGATCCGCTCTTAATGACGTCGGCGGTCGCGGCGATTCTCAGCAGCGTCTCTTGCAGCTTTTCGACCGAATTGTTGAAGTCGGTGCGCAGCTTTTCGATCTTTGGCGAGAACGGCGTCGTGATCCGATAGGCGAGATCGCCGCTCGCCAATCGCGTCATGCCTTCGCCGAGCGCCTCTGTCGCCTGTTGCAGAAGGCCCGCTTCTTCGGTCCGCTCCGCTTCATGCGCGTCGCGCGCCTCGGCGGCCTGGCGGCGGTCCGCCTGCGCCTGCGCTTCGACGCGCGCCTTCTCGATCGCCGCGTCCTTGAGATATTGGACGGACTTGGCCATGCGGCCGATTTCATCGTCCTTGTCCATCGTCGGAACTTCGACGTCGTTATTGCCTTCAGCCAAGGACACCATCACGCCGCTGAGCGCGTCGAGCCGCCGCGACAGGTTGAGGACGACCCAGCCGGCGAAGCCGCCAATGGCTAAGAGAAAGCCGAGCGCGATTGCGCCCGAGACATAGATGCGCCGCCAGATTTGGTCGCTGACGTCGTCGATATAGACGCCGGTGCCGAGCGTCCATTTCCACGGCGCGAACCACTTGACGTAGGACAGTTTGGGCGAGGTGTGGTCGAGCGGCTCGCCGGGCTTGGCGTATTCGTACCCTACATATCCTTCGCCCTGGCCGGCCGCCGTGTCGTGCAGGGCCGTCGAAAGCGGTCTGCCGTCCGAGGCCAGGATATTCGAGGTCGTTCCTTCCTGATCGGGGCGCGCGCCATGGACGATGGTGACGCCGCCGTCATTCTGGACGAAGAAATAGTCGCTCGTGTTGTAGCGCATCAGACGCAGGGCCGCCTTGGCGCGCTCCTGCGCTTCTGTCTCGGAAATCTTGCCGTTCTTGAAATCTTGGTACTGACCTTCGATCACCTTGTACGCGACCTGAGTCACTGTTTTGAGCTGGTCGCGCCGGGCGGAGAAGATCGAATCCGCCGATATCCAAGTCAGCGTCGCGACCAGGGCGACGAGGGCGAGCGCGAACATCGCGACGACCGCGGCGAGCCTGGCGCGAATCGAAGTGAAGAAGCCTTTCCCCGGGCGTCCAACATTCGTGGGCGTCATTCGTCGTTTCCTTCAATTAGCGATGCGTTGGGATTGTCGAGCGCGTCGAGCGAGCGCGATTGCGCGACGCCGACGCCTTGTTTGAATTTTCGCGGCCAGCCGCCGCTCCGGTCCGTCGCCGAAGGAGACGCGCGCCAACCCGCCGCGGAGCGCGAAGCGGCGAAAGCCAAGGGCGGCCCCAGGCTCAGGCGTGAACGGAAGCGCGGCATGAAGACACCCCTAAGAAACGCAGGAGGCGTTTTGGTCAGCGCCCGGTGAACCGGCGCGACGCGATGGCTTCATGCCTTCAATTGCGCAATGATTGCGCCTAACCCCTCGCGCTGCACTTTGCATTGATTTTCTTACGAATGTGTTAGCGCAGGACCGCGGCTCGAGGGCTAACGCGCATGGCCGGAACATTGGCGCTTCACGGGCGTTCGCCGGGCGAAGTACCGAGATCGACCGGCGCGCGCGGCTCGTTTTGCCGGCTTGCCGCCCAAGCTTAGCCGGCTCGCGAGCCGGCGGCTTTCGCCAGGCGCTTGGCGACGCCGCGCGCCGGCTCCTCGCGAACGTACCGCAACTCTGATTTGACCGCCGCGCCGTCCGGCTTCGGGCTTTTTCGCGTTTCCCCCGGCCGCGCGGCCGGGGGGGCAAAAGCGCCCGACGCCGCTTTCCGCGATTGGCCGGACGCTGCGCCGCCTTCCGCGGGGCTGGCCGAGAACTCGCCGATGACGCCGGCGAGTCTTGCCGCCTCTTGCGACAACGCGGCGTTCGCCGCGGCCGATTGCTCGATGACGGCGGCGTTCTGCTGAGTCGCCTCGTCGATCTGACGGACCGCCGCGTTCACTTGCTGCAGCCCGGCTGCCTGCTCCCTGGCGCCAGCGGCGATCTCGGCCACAGCGCTGTTGATCTCGCCGACTTGTCGCGCGATCCGCTCGAGCGACGCGCCGGTCTCGCCGACGAGCCTGACGCCGCTGCCGACTTGAGCGGTCGAGGCCGAGATCAGACGTTTGATGTCCTTGGCTGCATCGGCCGAGCGCTGGGCTAACGCGCGAACTTCGGCGGCGACCACGGCGAAGCCTTTGCCGGCCGGGCCGGCGCGCGCAGCTTCGACGCCGGCGTTAAGGGCGAGCAGATTGGTCTGGAACGCGATCTCGTCGATGACCCCGATGATCTGGTTAATCTGCTGCGCGGATTGGGCGATGGCGTCCATTGACGCGACGGCTTGGCGAACGACGGTTGCGCTCTTTTTGGCGTCGTCGTCGGCAGCGGCCACGACATCGCGGGCGCGGCTCGCGCCTTCGGCGGATTTGGTCACCGCGGCGGTGATTTGGGCGAGCGCGGCGGCCGTCTCTTCGAGACTGGCGGCCTGGCGTTCGGCGCCGCGCGACAGGTCTTCGGCGGCCGCTTGCATTTCTTGCGCGCCGGCTTGGATCGCCTCGACCGCGCCGGCCGCTTCGCGCACCGCGCCTTCGAGCTGCTCGAGCCCTGCGTTGAAATCGTCCTGCAACGCGCGATAAGGCTCCGCGACGTCGCCGCTCATACGGTAGGTCAGGTCCTTGTCCGCGAGCTTGGCGAGGCCCAGACCGAGCGATCCGGCGACCCGCTCCCGCTCTTCGGCCAGCGCCGCCTTGCCCGCCTCTTCCGCCCGGCGGCGTAGTTCGTCCAGCGTCCCCAAATACACGGACATGATCAGATCGACGTCGAGCAGCGCCGCCTTGACCAAGCTGGATAGGCGTCGCGCAACGCCGTCTGGCCCTGTCCGGCTGAGGCGAAGAAAAGTCGGCCATTGGTCCTTGACCACGGCGGCGATCAGCCGCTCGAGCGCCAACGCATAGCCGCCAATGACCCAGCGCGGTTCGAGCCCCATTCGCCCATTGGCCTGCCCGATGTCGCGCGCCTCGCTCGCGTAGCCCCCCAAAAAATCGGCCGCGGCGATCGTCGCCCAATGCCGCTCCTGCAAGTCCTTCACCGCCGCCAGGCGGTCGTCCGCGAAGGCTTTGGGCGCGCCCGAATTGGCTCTGAGCCTATCGTAGGCGGCGGCGAGCGCCGGCCCGACAACCGCGCTGATGAGAGGCTGCAATTCTTTAAGCGTCGCCCGCGCTTGGCCGTCGAGCCCGATGAAGTCGAGGCGCTCGGCGAGACTGTCCTGGCCGAGGCCGGACTCGCTCATAACAATCTCCATCCGGCGTCGATTACATCGCGGCGGGCAGGCGCGCGTCGGCTCGGATTACCCCCGCTGACCGACTAATGGGATATGGTTAATTTCTGCTTAAAGGGTTGGTAAAGCGCGACGATTACGCGGCTAGAGCGCCAGGCTTCGGATCAACCCGGTCAGCTCGCCGAGATGCGCCACCTGACGAAAACGCGGCGCCGTCAGCGGCGGCTCGGCGCTCTCCATCGCCCAGGTGACCGCATGCGGGACGTGCACGCCCCAGCCGCCCGCCTCGATCGCCGGAATGACGTCGGATTTTAGCGAGTTGCCAACCATCATCGCCCGCTCTGGACCATTGGCGTGGCGGGTGAAGACGCGCCGGTAGGTCGACGCCTGTTTGTCGGCGACGATCTCCACCGCGTCGAAGAAGTCGGCCAGCCCGGATTGCTCGAGCTTGCGCTCCTGATCAAAGAGATCGCCCTTGCTGATCAGGACCAGCCGATAGGCGCCGGCGAGCTCGGCGAGGGTTTCGCGCACATGCGGAAAGATCACGACCGGATGGCGCAGCAATTCGCGCCCGGCGGCGAGAATCTCTCCGATCAGGGACGACGGCGCCCGACCGCCCGACGCTTCGATCGCCGTCTCGATCATCGACAGGGTGAAGGCTTTGACGCCGCAGCCATAGAGCGGCAAATTGCGCCGTTCGATCTCGAGGAGCTTCTGCGAAAGCTCGGCGTGATCGCCATGATCGGCGAGGCGCGCGAGAAGCCGCGCCTCGGTCTCGCGATAGAAGTCCTCGTGCGGCCAGAGCGTGTCGTCGGCGTCGAAGCCGATCGTCGTCAGGGCGGCGCCATGTTTCCTTGTCGCCATCGCTCAGAAACTGGAGGGTTGCTTCTCTTCGGTTCCGGCGAGGGGAGAAGGCTCGCCCGCTTTGTACGTCGCCTTGATCTTGTCGCTCGCCGTGTCGCGCAGGCAATTGAAGTAGCGGCCGCAGCCGGACGCGTGGCGCCAGCGTTCGGCATGCAGGCCTTTAGGGTTCGAACGATAGTAGAGGAATTCGCTCCATTCCTCGTCGCTCGCCGTCTCGATCTTCGGACGAACGAGATGCGCTTCGCCCGCATATCTGAATTCGATCTCCGGCCGATCCATTTCGCAATAGGGGCAATAGATGAGCAGCATGGTCCAAGCCTCAATGAGCGACGGCGGCGGCGGCCGCCTCGTTGATGAGACGGTTCGAGCGAAACCGATCGAGGCTGAACGGCGCATTGATCGGGTGCGGCTCGCCGGTCGCGACGAGATGAGCGAAGACATGGCCTGAACCTGGCGTCGCCTTGAAGCCGCCGGTGCCCCAGCCGCAATTGACGAACAGACCGGGAACCGGCGTCTTGGAGATGATCGGCGAACGATCCGGCGTCACGTCGACGATGCCGCCCCAATTGCGCATCATGCGGATGCGCGAGACGATCGGGAACATTTCGCAGATCGCCTCCATCGTCTGAGTGGCGATGTGCAGGCCGCCCATCTGGCTATAGGACGTATAGGCGTCCGCATTGGCGCCGATCACCAGCTCGCCCTTGTCGGATTGCGACATATAGGCGTGGATCGTATTCGACATGCACACGCAGGGCATGAACGGCTTCAGCGGCTCGGAGACCAGCGCCTGCAGCGGATAGGATTCGAGCGGCATACGGACGCCCGCCATGGCCATGATGACGCTGGTATGGCCCGCGGCGGCCACGCCTATTCTTTTCGTCGCGATCGGGCCGCGCGTCGTCTCGACCCCGCTGACGGCGCCTGACGCATCCCGATTGATCGCCTTGACCTCGCAATTCTGGACGATGTCGACGCCGCGCGCCGAGGCGGCGCGGGCGTAGCCCCAGGCGACGGCGTCGTGGCGCGCCGTGCCGCCGCGGCGTTGAAAAGCCGCGCCGACTATGGGGTATCGCGACGAACGATCGATGTTGAGCGGCGGACAGATCGCCTTGGCCTCTTCCGGCGTCAGCCATTCGTTCTGAATGCCGGCGAGGCGGTTGGCGTAAATGTGCCGTTTGAACGATTGCTCGTCGTGATGGCTATGGGCGAGCAACATCACGCCGCGCGGCGAGAACATCACGTTGTAGTTCAAGTCCTGCGACAGCGTCTCCCACAGCCGGTGGGCGTGGCCATAAAGCGCCTCCGACGCCTCCCAGAGATAATTGGAGCGGATCACGGTGGTGTTGCGCCCGGTATTGCCGCCGCCGAGCCAGCCCTTCTCGAGCACGGCGATATTCGTCAAGCCGTGCTCCTTGGCCATGTAATAGGCGGCGGCGAGGCCATGGCCGCCGGCCCCGACGATCACGGCGTCATAGGATCGCTTCGGCTCCGGCGAGCGCCATTGCTCCGGCCAATGGCGATGGCCGCGCGCCGCTTGGACCGCGAGATTGAGAAAGGAAAATTTCAAAGGCGCAACGCTCCCGACCGCGAGGCTCTCGACGCTTCGCTCTATACGCCGATCGCCGCGGCGGCGCTCCCCATAATTCTTCAATGGCGCCGCAAGCTCTCGGCATGGACTTTGGCGCTAGATTCGACGCGGGTCGCCATGTCAATATTTGCGACGCCTGCCGGCGTCGCGGCGGCGACCGGCGTCGAAGGTCGCGCGACGGCCGAAATGGGGGGAGGCGCTGTAATGGCTTACGATCTGACCAGTGAATTCCGGCGTCCGGTGCCGCTGGCGCTGGCCGCGGTGGCTATTATCGGCTGGCTGCTCGTCGCCTATTTCGCCTCCGAGGTTTCCGACGTGCAGAACCAGATGCACGACGCGTTGGCCCGCGCAGAAAAGGCGCGCGAGACCATGGCCGCCGATTTGCAGAATCTGCAGAAGGCTGCCGGCGACCTCGCGGATGTGCAAAAGCAGCTCAATGAGGCGCGCAGCGCGCTGGGCGAGGCCACCGCCGCCCGAAATGCGGCGCAAAACGATCTCGCCGGCCTCAACAAGCAGATCGCCGAGGCGCGGCTCGCCGCCTCCGGCGCGAGCGACGAAGCCAAGGCCAAGGCCGGCGAATTACAGGCCGTTCAGGGCAAGCTCAAGGCGGCCAGTGATCAGCTCGCCGCCATCCAGCCGCAAGTCGACAATCTGTCGGCGGAGCGCGACAAGGTCGCCAAGGCGGTCGACCAAGCCAAGACGACCCTCGCCGACCTGCAGCAGCAACGCGATTCGCTTGCCAAGGAAATCGCGGAAGCCAAGAGCCAGCTCGCCGATATCAAGCAGCAGGGCGAAGCGGCGAACCGGGCGCTCGCCGAGGCGCAAAGCAAGCTTCAGGCGACGCAGAAGCAGATCGAGGATCAGCAGAAACAGTAGCCGATCACGCCGCCTTCCGTTCGGGGAACAGGCCAAGCAAGCCGTCGCGGCTGGCTGCGCACACGCCGCGATCGGTGATCAGCCCGGCGATCAATCCGGCGGGCGTGACGTCGAAGGCTGGATTGAGGGCCGGGCTGCCCGGCGCGCCGATGGCGACGCGGGCGATCTCGCCATTGTCGAGCCGGCCCAAGATGTGGGTCACTTCCGCGGCGTCGCGCTCTTCGATCTCGATGTCGCGAACCCCGTCCTCGATCGTCCAGTCGATCGTCGTCTGCGGAACGGCGACGTAGAACGGCACATCATTGGCGCGCGCCGCGAGCGCTTTCAGATAGGTCCCGATCTTGTTGGCGGCGTCGCCCCGCGCCGTAACTCGGTCTGCGCCGACAATGACGAGATCGACGCGCCCATGTTGCATGAGGTGCCCGCCGGCATTGTCGACGACGATGTGATGCGGCACGCCATGCTGGCCGAGCTCGAAAGCGGTCAGCGCCGCGCCCTGATTGCGCGGCCGGGTCTCGTCGACCAAAACATGGACCGGAACGCCGCGATCATGCGCCATATAGATCGGCGCGGTCGCGGTGCCCCAATCGACAGTGGCCAGCCAGCCCGCGTTGCAATGGGTGAGAATGTTCACCGGCCGGTTTTTGGCGTGGTAAATCTCCTCGATCAGCGGCAGACCGGCCTCCCCGATCAGCCTGCAATTCTCGACGTCCTCGTCGCAGATCGCCGCGGCCCGGGCGAAAGCCGCGCGAGCGCGCTCGCCTGCCGGCAGCCGCGCGATATGGGCGCGCACATCGTCGAGCGCGTGCCGCAAATTGACCGCCGTCGGCCGCGCCGCGGCCAGCCGGCGATACGCGCTGTCAGCGCCCGCGTCCGACGGATCATGCTTTAGCGCTAAGGCTAGTCCGTAAGCGGCGGTCGCGCCGATCAGGGGCGCGCCGCGCACGACCATGGTCCGGATCGCCGTGAACGCGTCCTCGAGCCCCTCGATTCGCCGAATCGCGAAGCGATGCGGCAGCGCCGTCTGATCGATCACTTCCACCGCGCGGCCGTCCGAACTCGGCCAGATGGTGCGATAGGGCTTGCCGTCGATCTTCATCCAAGCGCTCCAAAGCGTCCTCGCCCTCCCTTAAGCGATTATCGCGCCGAGCGGCAACTTTGGCCAGCGCGCGACGCCTTCACAAAAGCCACGCGGAAACGGTCCAAACTGGACAGGACGCCCGAAAGAGGCTTTGCTCATCCGTAAGCCTTGACGCCGTAAAATGGACCTCCCGAGCATGGACCAAGTCGACCTCCAGGCCCCTCCCATCGCCGCCGAGCAAAGACCGGACCGCCAGGGCGCCGAAGCGTTCACGCCGGAGGCCCTGCGAGAGGCGGTGCTGGCCAAACTCACTTATTCCGTCGGCAAGGACCCGGTCGCGGCCAGCCAGCGGGACTGGTTCCTCGCCGTCGCCTTCGCGACGCGCGATATCGTCGTCGACCGCTGGATGCATTCGACGCGCGAGACTTATGCGGACGATCGCAAACGCGTTTATTACCTGTCGCTCGAGTTTCTCATCGGCCGCATGCTCTACGATTCCATGACCAATCTCGGTATTGTCGAGCCGATGCGCGCCGCCTTGTCGCAGCTCGGCGTGGACCTGGCCGTGTTGCGCCGCATCGAGCCTGACGCAGCGCTCGGCAATGGCGGCCTCGGCCGTCTCGCCGCGTGCTTCATGGACTCCATGGCGACCTTGTCGATCGCCGCGCACGGCTACGGAATCCGCTACGACAATGGCCTCTTCCGGCAGGTGATCCGCGACGGTTGGCAGCAGGAGATTCCCGAAGACTGGCTCGCCTTCGGCAATCCGTGGGAATTCGCGCGGCCGGAGAGCAATTACGCAATCGGCTTCGGCGGCCAAGTCGTCGCGGTGCAGGGCGCCGGCGACAAAATGCGCCATGAATGGCGTCCGGCGGAGACTGTGCAGGCGGTCGGCTACGACACGCCGATTGTCGGTTGGCGCGGTCGTCACGTGAACACGCTGCGCCTCTGGTCAGCGCGCGCCCCCGACCCGCTCAATCTCGATATTTTCAACGCCGGCGATTATATCGGCGCGCTCGCCGACCGCGTTCGCGCCGAGGCGATTTCGAAAGTGCTGTATCCGAGCGACGCGACGCCGGCCGGTCAGGAATTGCGGCTCAGGCAGGAATATTTCTTCGCGTCGGCCTCCCTGCTCGATCTGGTCCGCCGGCATTTGAAGCAGCATCGCGAGATCCGGTCGCTTGGCGATCACGTCGCCATCCAGCTCAACGACACCCATCCGTCGATCTCGATCGCGGAATTGATGCGCATTCTCGTCGATCTCAACGGGGTCGACTGGGACGAGGCCTGGGCGATCACCAAGGCGGTGTTCTCGTACACAAATCATACGCTCCTGCCGGAGGCGCTTGAGAGCTGGCCGGTGCCGCTGATGGAGCGCCTGCTGCCGCGCCACATGCAGATCATCTATCTGATCAACGCCGCCCATCTCGACGGCGCGCGCAAGAACGGCCACACCGATCCCGGCCTGCTCTCCTCCGTCTCGCTGATCGACGAGCATGCCGGCCGGCGAGTGCGGATGGGCAATCTCGCTTTCATCGGCTCGCACAAGATCAACGGCGTCTCGGCCCTGCACACCGATTTGATGCGCAAGACCGTTTTTCATGATCTCAATACGCTCTATCCCGACCGCATCGTCAATAAGACCAACGGCATCACCTTTCGCCGCTGGCTGATGGAGGCCAATCCGCGCCTCACCAACATCCTCGTCGCGACGATCGGCGAGAAGGTCCTCGATGACGCCGAGGCGCTGAAAGGCTTCGCCGCGCATGCCGACGATCCGGCCTTGCACGAGCAACTCGCCTTGGCGCGCCGCTCCAACAAGGTCGCGCTCGGCCGCTACGTCGCCGAGCGGCTCAACGCGCGCCTCGACCCGGATGCGCTTTACGACGTGCAGGTCAAGCGCATTCACGAATACAAGCGCCAACTCCTGAACCTTCTCGAGACGATCGCGCGTTACAATCAAATCCGCTCCAATCCGATGCGCGACTTCGCGCCGCGGGTGAAGATTTTCGCCGGCAAGGCGGCGGCGAGCTACACGCAAGCCAAGCTCATCATCAAGCTCGCGATCGACGTCGCCCGCGTCGTCAACGCCGATCCGACCGTGCGCGGGCTTTTGAAAGTGGTGTTCCTGCCCAATTACAATGTCAGCCTTGCCGAGACGATCATTCCGGCCGCCGATCTCTCCGAACAGATTTCGACCGCCGGCATGGAGGCCTCGGGCACCGGCAATATGAAAATGGCCCTGAACGGCGCCCTCACCATCGGCACGCTCGACGGCGCCAATGTCGAGATCAAGGAGCAAGTCGGCGACGACAACATCTTCATCTTCGGCTTGACCGCGCAGGAAGTCGAAGCGCGGCGCGCCAAAGGCCTCGATTCGTCCGATATTATCGCCGCAACGCCGCTGTTGCGCGAAGCGCTCGACGAAATCGCCGCGGGCGTGTTTTCACCGGACGATCCCGGCCGCTATCGCGGCCTTGTCGACATCGTCACGCATCATGACTACTTCATGGTCTGCGCCGACTTCCAAGCCTATTGGGACGAGCAGATCAGGGTCGACGAGCGCTGGCGCGACAAGGCTTCGTGGTGGCGCGCCAGCGCGATCAACACCGCCAATATGGGTTGGTTCTCGTCGGACCGCGCCATCAAAGAATATGCGCGCGAAATCTGGAACGCTCCGTTCAAGGACGTCCATTGAGGTCGGTCATGGACTCCTGGCGAGCCCGGCCGGACGACGTCGAGGCGGTGCTGGCGGCGCGGCAAAACGATCCGTTCGCCGTGCTGGGGCCGCACGAGACCGCCGACGGCTGGGCGATACGGGCCTTCGCGCCCGGCGCCGAGACTGTCCGCGCGACGACGCGCCAGGGCGAGCTCATCGTCGAACTCGAGCGCCGCGAGGGGGACTTTTTCGAAGGGCTCGCCAAGGACCTCAAGGAGCGGCCGGCCTATTGCCTGGAAGCGAGCAACGCGCGGGCGCGCTGGACCTTTCACGATCCTTACGCCTTCGGTCCCGTGCTCGGGCCGATGGACGATCACTTGCTCGTCGAAGGCGCGCATCGCCAATTGTACAAGCGACTCGGCGCGCAATTGACGCGGCATGAAGGCGTCGACGGCGTCGCTTTCGCGGTCTGGGCGCCGAACGCCGCGCGCGTCTCCGTCGTCGGCGACTTCAATCAATGGGACGGCCGGCGCTGTCAGATGCGCAAGCGCATCGATTCAGGCTTATGGGAGATTTTCGTCCCCGACGTCGGCGCCGGCGCCGTGTACAAATACGAGATCATTTCGGCGGCCGGCGCGTTGTTGCCGCTGAAAGCCGACCCGTTCGGCTTCGCCGCCGAGCTCAGGCCCTCGACCGCCTCGGTCGTCACGGACACGGACGATTTTTCTTGGACCGACGCCGATTATATGGAGCGCCGCAAGCAAGGCGAGGCGCGGCGCAAGCCGATGTCGATTTTCGAAGTCCATCTCGGCTCATGGCGGCGCGGCGAGCACAACCGATTCTTGACCTATGACGAACTGGCCGAGCAACTGATTCCGTACGTTTCTTGGCTCGGCTTCACTCATGTCGAACTCCTGCCGATCACCGAGCATCCGCTCGACGCGTCCTGGGGCTATCAGCCGATCGGCCTGTTCGCGCCGACCAGCCGCTTCGGCGATCCGGCCGGCTTCGCCCGTTTCGTCGACCGCGCCCACGCCGCCGGAATCGGCGTGATCCTCGATTGGGTCCCGGCGCATTTTCCGACCGACGCACATGGCCTCGCCCATTTCGACGGCGGCCCGCTCTATGAGCATTGGGACCCCAAGCGCGGCTTTCATCCTGACTGGAACACGGCGATCTACGATTTCGGCCGGCGCGAGGTCGCCAATTTCCTTTATACGAGCGCGCTCTACTGGATCGACCGCTTCCATGTCGACGGCTTGCGCGTCGATGCCGTCGCTTCGATGCTCTATCTCGACTATTCGCGAAAACCCGGCGAGTGGACGCCCAATCCGGAGGGCGGCAACGACAATAAAGAGGCGATCGCCTTTCTGCGCCGCGCCAACGAGCTCGTCTATGGCCTATTTCCAGGCGCGATCACGATCGCCGAGGAATCGACCGCCTGGCCCGGCGTATCGCAGCCGACCAGCCTTGGCGGACTTGGCTTCGGCTTCAAATGGAACATGGGCTGGATGCATGATACGCTCGACTATATATCGCGCGACCCTGTCCATCGCCGCTGGAGCCATGAGCGTCTGACCTTCGGCCTGCTCTATGCGTTCAGCGAGAATTTCGTCCTGCCGATCTCGCATGACGAAGTTGTCCATGGCAAAGGCTCGGTTGTCGGCAAAATCCCAGGCGACGAGTGGCAGAAATTTGCGACGGCGCGCGCCTATTACGGCTTCATGTGGGGTCATCCCGGCAAGAAGCTCCTGTTCATGGGCCAGGAGTTCGGCCAGACCAGCGAATGGAATTTCAACGAAGCGTTGCCCTGGTGGCTGACCGAGTTCTGGCCGCATAAGGGCCTGCAAGCCTTCATCCGCGATCTCAATGAGCTCTACCGCCGGCTGCCGGCGCTGCACGCCCGCGACAGCGAGCCGGAAGGCTTCCGCTGGATCGTCGTCAACGACGAGGCGCAATCCGTGGTCGCATTCTTGCGTATGGGCGCCGATGGCGACGCCCCTGTCGCGGTGGTCTGCAATTTCACGCCGGTGCCGCGCCACGCGTACCGAATCGGCCTGCCGGCGCCGGGCCATTGGCGCGAAGCGCTGAATTCCGACGCGGCGTTCTATGGCGGCTCGAATATGGGCAATCTCGGCGGCGTTACCGCCGAGCCGCGGCCGGCGCATGGCTTCGGCGCTTCGGCGCTCTTGACGCTGCCGCCGCTGGCGACGTTGTTTTTCGAGTTTTCACCGGGCCAACCGTAGCCAGAGCAAAGAGCAACGCCAAAAGGTGGGGAGGAGGCAACCCAATGCCCGCCAAAATTAGACAAACGCCGACGCCGCCTTATGCGCGCCACGCCATGGCCTATGTGCTGGCCGGCGGCCGCGGCAGCCGGTTGATGGAGCTGACCGACAAGCGCGCCAAGCCCGCGGTCTATTTCGGCGGCAAGACGCGCATCATCGATTTCGCGCTCTCGAACGCGCTCAATTCAGGCATCCGCCGCATGGCGGTGGCGACGCAATACAAAGCGCACAGCCTGATCCGCCATTTGCAACGCGGCTGGAACTTTCTTCGTCCCGAGCGCAATGAGAGTTTCGACATTCTGCCCGCGAGCCAGCGCGTCTCCGAGACCATGTGGTATCTCGGAACAGCCGACGCCGTTTATCAGAACATCGACATCATCCAGAGCTACGCTCCGACCTTCATCGTCCTGCTCGCCGGCGATCACATCTATAAAATGGACTACGAGAAGATGCTCGCCGAGCATGTCGAATCAGGCGCCGACGTGACGGTCGGCTGCCTCGAAGCTTCGCTGAAGGAAGCGACCGGTTTCGGCGTCATGCATGTCGACGAGAACGACCGCATCCTTTCCTTCCTGGAAAAGCCGAAAGACCCGCCGCCTATGCCTGGCCGGCCGGACGTCGCGTTGTGCAGCATGGGAATTTACGTATTCGAGACGAACCTGCTCGTCGACGAATTGCGACGCGACGCCGCCGATCCCAATTCGGCTCATGATTTCGGCAGGGACATCATTCCCCATCTCGTCGCCAAGGGGAATGCGCGGGCGCATCATTTCTCGCGCTCCTGCGTGCGCTCGACCGCCGAGTCGGCGCCCTATTGGCGCGACGTCGGCACGGTCGACGCCTATTGGGCGGCCAATATCGATTTGACCGACGTCGTCCCCGATCTCGATCTTTACGACCGCAATTGGCCGATCTGGACCTATGGCGAAATCTCGCCGCCGGCGAAATTCGTTCACGACGAAGAGGGGCGGCGCGGCCAAGCCGTGTCGTCCCTCGTTTCGGGCGGCTGCATCGTCTCGGGCGCGTCGTTGTCGCGCTCGCTTCTGTTTACCGGCGTCCGGGTCAACTCCTATACGCAGGTCACCGAGACGGTGGTCATGCCCTATGTCGAAATCGGCCGAAACGTGCGCCTTCACAAGGCGGTTATCGATCGCGGCGTGGTCATACCGGAGGGGCTGGTCGTGGGCGAAGATCCGGAACTCGACGCCAAGCGGTTCCGGCGCAGCGAAAGCGGTGTCTGCCTGATCACGCAGCCGATGTTGGACAAACTTGATCTATGAGCGGCATGAATATCCTTTCGGTTGCGTCAGAGATTTACCCGCTCATCAAAACCGGCGGCCTCGCCGACGTGGCGGGCGCGTTGCCGGGCGCGCTGGCCAGGGAGAACATGCGCGTCGTGACGCTCGTTCCCGGCTATCCGGCGGTCATGGCCAAGCTGGAGAAGCCGACGCCGGCTCATCGCTACGATTATTTTTTCGGCGCGCCGGCGCAAATTCTCGCCGGCAAAGGCTGCGGACTCGACCTCTTCGTTCTCGACGCCGCCCATCTCTTCGCTCGGCCCGGCTCACCCTATCTCGATCCGAACGGCGTCGATTGGGCGGATAATGGTCTACGCTTCGCCGCCCTCGCGCGCGCCGGCGCCGACGTCGCGAAGGGGCCGATCCCCGGCTTTGCGCCGGACCTCGTCCACGTCCATGATTGGCAGGCTGCGCTGACCCCGGCCTATCTCCATTACGACGGCGGCAGCCGGCCCGCGACCATCATCACCGTCCACAATCTCGCCTTCCAGGGCGGGTTTCCGCCGACCATCCTCGGCGCGATCGGCCTGCCGGGCCATGCGATGAACATAGACGGCGTGGAATATTACGGCTCGGTCGGCTACCTGAAGGCCGGCCTGCAATTCGCCGACCGCATCACCACGGTGTCACCGACCTATGCCCGCGAGATCATGACGCCGGAAGGCGGCATGGGCCTCGACGGCTTGTTGCGCAAGCGCGCCGATATCGTTTCAGGCATTCTCAACGGCATTGACGACGAGGTGTGGAATCCGGCGACGGACATCCACTTGCCGCAGCCCTTCAACTCGCAGCGCATCGACAATCGGCCGCGCAATAAGACCATTCTGCAAAAACGCATGGACCTGGCGCCGCGGCCCGACGCGCCGCTCTTCGGACTGGTCAGCCGGCTGTCCTGGCAAAAGGGCGTCGACTTGCTGCTCGAAGCGCTGCCTGCGCTTGTCGCCGACGGCGGGCAGTTCGCCATGCTTGGTTCGGGCGAAAAGGCGCTCGAAGACGGTTTCGCCGAGGCGGCGCGCCGTCACGCCGGCTCGGTCGGCTGCGTCTTCGCCTATGACGAGGGCCTCGCGCACCTTATTCAAGGCGGCGCCGATTTCCTGCTCGTGCCGTCGCGCTTCGAGCCTTGCGGCCTGACCCAGCTCTGCGCCTTGCGCTATGGCGCGATCCCGATCGTGACGCGAGTCGGCGGCCTCGCCGATACTGTGGTCGACGCCAACGAAGCGGCGCTGTCGGCGGGAGTCGCGACCGGCCTGCAATTCGCGCCCCCGAACGCGGTCGAACTGGCGCACGCCATCCGCCGAGCCAAAGCGCTGTTCCAAGACGACGCCGCGACGCGGCGCACGCGGCTCAACGGCATGCGCGCCGACGTTTCATGGCGCGGTCCGGCCAAACGCTACGCGCAGCTCTATCGCGAGCTGGCCGGAGCGCCGGCGGCCGCCGCGGCGGCGGCGTGAACGTCGGCGCGGGCGAACCGGCGCCACTGGGCGTCTCGATTCACGCCGAGGGCGCGAATGTCGCGGTCTATTCGCGCGAAGCCGAGCGGATCGAGTTCTGCCTGTTCGACGAAGCCGGCGACCGGGAAATCGCGCGGCTCGAACTGCCGGCGCGGACTGGCGACGTGCGCCACGGCTTCGTGCCGGGCGTCAAAGCCGGCGCTCGCTACGGCTTGCGCGCGCATGGACCTTTCGCGCCGGAGCGCGGCCTACGATTCGACGCCTCGAAGCTGCTCGCCGACCCTTACGCCTTCGCGCTTGATCGGCCGTTCAAACTGCATCGCTCGATGTTCGAGCGGGGCGTCGACAGCGCCGCCTTCGCGCCGCGCGGCGTCGCCGGGCTCGACTCGCCGTCCGGCGAGCCGGGTCGCGCCCGCATTCCTTGGGCTCAGACCATACTCTATGAGCTGAACGTCCGCGGCTTCACTCGCCTGCATCCTGACGTTCCGGCGACGGAGCGCGGGACCTTCGCCGGTCTCGCTCATCCGGAGGCGATCGATCATCTCGCCGGGCTCGGCGTCACCAGCGTCGAGATCATGCCGGCCCATGCTTTCGTCGACGAACGCCATTTGCCGGCGCTCGGCCTCGCCAACGCCTGGGGCTACAATCCGATCGTGCTCGGGGCGCCCGATCCGCGCCTCGCGCCAGGCGGCTGGCGCGAGGTGCGCCGCGCGACGGACGCGCTGCACGCCGCCGGACTCGAGGCGATTCTCGACGTCGTCTACAATCATAGCGGCGAGAGCGACGAGTTCGGCCCGACCCTGTCGATGCGCGGGCTCGACAATGCGGCCTATTATCGTCTGGTTCCCGGCGACCTCGCCCGCTACGTCAATGACATGGGAACCGGCAATTGCCTGGCGCTCGATCGCGAGCCGATGCTGACCCTGGCGATCGAAAGCCTCAGGCGATGGATGATTCTCGGCGGCTTCGACGGGTTCCGGTTCGATCTCGGAACTGCGCTCGGCCGACGCGACAACGGCTTCGATCCGCAGGCGCCGCTTTTCGCCGCGATCGCGGGCGACCCGATCCTCGGCAAGGCCAAGCTGATCGCCGAGCCTTGGGATATCGGCCCGGGCGGTTACCGCCTGGGCCAATTTCCCCCGAATTTCAGCGAGTGGAACGACCGCTATCGCGACGCCGCCCGGCGCTTCTGGCGCGGGAACGCTTCTATGCGCGGCGAGATCGCCACCCGCATCGCCGGCTCACGCGACCTCTTCCCGCACGCCGCGGCCCCGACCAAGAGCGTCAACTTCATTGTCGCCCATGACGGCTTCACGCTCGCCGATCTCGTCGCGTACGAGCGCAAGCACAACGAGGCCAATGGCGAGGACAATCGCGACGGCGCGAACGAAAATTATTCCTGGAACGAAGGCGTCGAGGGGCCGAGCGACGAGCCTCAGATCAAGGCGGCGCGGTCGCGCGACGCGCGCAATCTTCTGACGCTGCTCTTCATCTCGCGCGGCGCCCCGATGCTGGCGATGGGCGCGGAGCTCGGCCATAGCCAAGGCGGCAACAACAACGCCTATGCGCAAGACAACGCCGTCTCCTGGATCGACTGGCGCAAGGCCGATTCTGCGCTGATCGATTATACGCGGCGGCTGATCGCGATCCGGCGCGAGCATCCGGCGCTATCGCGCGACGCCTTTCTCAGCGGCGAAGCTTTCGACGCGAGCGGCCTTGTCGACGTCGAATGGCGCGATGCGGCCGAACCTTTGCGCTCCGCGCAGCAATGGGAGGAGCCGGAAGGCCGGGTGCTGACAATCGTCTTCGCCGCGCCGGGGGACGCCGGCGTCGATCGCGTCGCCATCGTTCTTAATCGCGGCCGCGCGGGCGCCGAGATCGCGCTGCCGGCGCCGCGCGGCGGCATGACATGGCGGCTCCTCCTCGATTCGAATTCGCTCGAGACAATCGGACGCGCGTTCGGGCCCGGCGAAACGTTTCCGTGCCCGCCGCGGACGAGCCTGATTCTCGCTGAATCAGCCGCCTCGGAAGCAGCGTCGAAAGCGAGCCGCGCCAGCGACCCGGCGCTCGTCGACAAGCTGGCCGAAGCCGCCGGAATCGCCAAGGAATGGTGGGACATAGACGGCGCGCGCACGATCGTCAGCGGGGAGGCCAAGATCGCCTTGCTCGAGGCGTTCCGGCTGCCTTCCTCGACGCAAGCCGAAGCGCGCGAAAGCCTCCAGCGCCTGATCGAGGACCGCGAACGGCGAACTCTGCCCTTCGCCATTGTCGTTCGGGACGGCGAGAGCGCCTTCGCGCCGCTGCGCCAAGACCCCGCGGCGGCGGGCATTTCCCAGCTCACGCTGATCCGCGAGGACGGACGCCAGGAATCCTTGAAGCCTGACGATGAAACACGGCGCACAACGCTTGCCGACGGGAGCGAAATTCTCGAACGCCGCGTCTCTCTGCCGGCTCTGCCGATCGGCCGGCACAAGCTCGTCGCCGGCGATACGGCATGCGAACTCGTCATTGCGCCGGCCAAGGCCTATCTGCCGGGCCGCTTGCGCCGCCGCGCTTTCGGCGTCAGCGCCCAGCTCTATGCGCAGCGCCGCCTCGGCGACCAGGGCGTCGGCGACTTCTCGACCCTCTCGCGCTTGGGCGCGGCCGCCGGCGCGACGGGCGCGGCGACGCTTGGCGTCAATCCGCTGCATATGCTGTTCGCCCTCGATCGCGAGCGCGCCAGCCCGTACCATCCGTCCGACCGGCGCTTTCTCGATCCGATCCATATCGACGCGCTGGACGGCGCGTCCTTGCCGAGCGACGCGGGCTTCGTCGAATTGGCTCTGGAGCGCGCGCCGGAAATCGCCGAACTGGTTCGCGCCGAGACGATCGACTATCCGCGCGTCTGGCGCATCAAGCGCGCCTTGCTCGAAGCGCGCTTCGCCGCGTTCGAGAAGGCGCGCCGCGCCCAGCCTAGCGATCCTCTCTTTTCGGAATATGCGTCATTCGTTTCCGCTGGCGGCGAGGCGCTGAAGCGTTTCGCCTGCTTCCAAGCCGTCGCCGAAGAGCGCAACGACGAAGATTGGCGGGGATGGCCGCAGGACTTGCGCGAGGCCGCGCCGGCGGCGCTGCGCGGCGTCGAAGCGCGCCTCGGCGAGCGCGTCGCGTATCACAAGTTCCTGCAATGGCTCGCCGATCGGCAACTCGCTGGCGCCGCCTCCCGCGCCATGGCCGGCGGCCTCGAACTCGGGCTCTATCGCGATCTCGCCATCGGCGCGGCGCCCGACGGGGCCGAGGCTTGGTCGCGCGCCGGCGAACTCGGCCAGGGCGTCTCTGTCGGCGCGCCGCCCGACCCGTTCTCGCGCGACGGTCAGATCTGGCATTTGCCGCCGCCCGACCCGCTCGCCATGGCGCGCGACAATTGGCGCGGCTTTTCCGATCTCTTCGCCGCCAATATGCGCCATGCCGGCCTTTTGCGCATCGATCACGCGATGGGGCTGACCCGGCTCTTCGTCGTGCCGGACGGCGCCAAGCCTGCGGACGGGGCTTATATTTCGTACCCTCTGCGAGACCTGGTCGGCCTGCTCGCGCTCGAGAGCCATAAGCGAAAATGCGCCATGGTCGGCGAAGACCTCGGCACCGTGCCGGAAGGCTTTCGAGAAGTTCTCGCCGAGGCGGATATGCTCGGCACGCGCGTTCTATGGTTCGAAAAGGAAGCCGACGCGTTCCGCTTGCCCGCGACCTATCCCGCCCTCTCGGTCGCTTGCGCCTCGACGCATGACCTGCCGACGATCGCCGGCTGGTGGAGCGGGGCGGAAATCGCCGAGCGAAGCGCGCTTGGCCTGATCGACGCGGCGATGAAAGAGCGGCAAACCGCGGCGCGCGAGGACGAGAAACGCGCGCTCGTGGCGGCGCTCGTCGCGGCCGGGCTTCTCCGCGACCCGCCCGATCTGGCTGCGCCCGCCTCCGACGCGCTCGCCGCCGCGATCCATGCTTTCATCGCCCGCGCGCCGTCGCTCCTCGCCTTAGGGCAAGCCGACGATCTCGCCGGCGAGACGATCGCCACAAATCTTCCTGGCACGGACCGCGAGCGGCCGAATTGGCGACGCCGGCTGCCCGACGACACCCAGACTCTGTTCTCGTCAGCGAGGGCGCGGGCCATCCTTGCGGCGCTCGAAGCAGCGCGGCCGCCGGATTTCGACCCGAAGACCGCGGCGTGATACTTCTCCCGATCCCGTCATTGCGAGCGACGCGAATCAGCCCGTCGTGGCGCTCAGCCTTGCGATTGGATTTGCTTCGTCGGTTCGCTGCTTGCAATGACTTGGATAGACCTGCGGCGTCGGAGCAGCAATGAGCGCCAAGAAGAAACGTCTCGAAGATTTGCGCAGCTTTCGCTGGTTCGGGCCGCAGGATCTACGGTCCTTCGGCCATCGCTCGCGCCTGCTTCAGATGGGGTACGACAAGCAGGATTTCGCCGGCAAGCCGGTGATCGCCGTCGTCAACACCTGGAGCGACATCAATCCTTGCCACGCCCATTTCAAGGCGCGCGTCGAGGACGTGAAGCGCGGCGTGCTGCAGGCGGGCGGCTTTCCAATCGAATTGCCGGCAATGTCGCTGTCGGAAACCTTCGTCAAGCCGACAACCATGCTCTACCGCAATTTTCTCGCGATGGAGACCGAGGAGCTGATCCGCTCGCACCCTGTCGACGGCGTCGTGCTGATGGGCGGCTGCGACAAGACGACGCCGGCTCTGCTGATGGGCGCGATCAGCGCCGATCTGCCGGCGATCTTCATGCCGGCCGGGCCAATGCTGCGCGGCGCCTATCGCGGCCAAAGCCTCGGCAGCGGCTCGGACGTCTGGAAATATTGGGACGAGAAGCGCGCCGGCAAGATCAGCGAGGCGGAGTGGCGCGAGATGGAGGCGGGGATCGCGCGCTCCTACGGCGTCTGCATGACGATGGGCACGGCGGCGACAATGACAGCGTTGGCGGAAGTCCTCGGTATGACGCTGCCCAACGCCTCTTCGATTCCCGCAGCCGATTCCGCGCATATCCGCATGGCGGCGGAGACTGGGCGGCGCGCCGTCGAGATGGTCTTCGAGGACCTGAAGCCGTCGGACATTCTCGCCTCGGCGTCGTTCGACAACGCCATCGTCGCGCTGATGGCGCTCGGCGGCTCGACCAACGCGATCATCCATCTGATCGCGCTGGCGCGGCGGGCGGGCTTCGCTCTCGATCTGCGCCGCTTCGACGAGATCGCGCGACGCACGCCCGTCATCGCCAATATCCGCCCGACCGGCCAATTCCTGATGGAGGATTTCTGGTACGCCGGCGGGCTCAAAGCGTTTCTATCGACGCTGGCGCCGTTGGTCGATCTCGAACAAAGAACGGTGAACGGCCGCACGCTCGGCGAGAACATAGACGGCGCCAAGGTCTGGCGCGACGAAGTGGTGCGCCCGCTCAACGATCCGGTCGCGGGAAGCGACGGCCTCGCCGTACTCACCGGCAATCTTGCGCCGCGCGGCGCGGTGATGAAGCCGGCCGCGGCCGAGCCGCGCCTGCGCCGGCATCGCGGCCCGGCGCTCGTCTTTGCGAGCTATGACGAAATGGCCGAAGCGGTCGAGCGCGACGATCTTCCGGTCACGCCCGATCATGTCCTCGTCCTGCAGAACGCCGGCCCGCAAGGCGCGCCCGGCATGCCGGAATGGGGCATGCTGCCGATCCCGAAAAAGCTGGTGCGCGAAGGCGTGCGCGACATGCTGCGCATTTCCGACGCGCGGATGAGCGGCACGAGCTACGGCGCCTGCGTGCTGCATGTCGCGCCGGAAGCCTATATCGGCGGGCCGCTGGCGCTGGCCAAGACGGGCGACATGATCGCAGTAGACGTCGACAAGCGCAGTCTCACGCTGGACGTTTCCGACGACGAGCTTGCCCATCGCCAGGCCGCCCTCGCCCCCCGCCCGCCGCGCCTCGCGCGCGGCTATGGCGCGCTGTTCGCGCGCAGCATCGGCCAAGCCGACGAAGGTTGCGATTTCGATTTTCTGCTGCGCGGCGAGGCTCTGCCCGAGCCGGAGATTCATTAACCGAGCTGCGGCGAAGCAATTGCGCGACGGATGAGCCGGCCTATGCCAAATTGCGATTGCGGCATCTTCAAAAGACGATTCCGCGGCAGCGTCTGGCGGGAGATGGTGCCGCCGGCCTGAACCTGCTTCGACGGGCGTCATCGAGAGCTTTCAAAATGAGCGTTTACGAACTCGCCCGCGTTCCGCGCATTACGGCCGGCGTCGGCGCGCGCGAGAAGATCGGCGCTCTCGTCGCTGGCGAGGATAAGCCGCATGCGCTGCTCGTCGCCGACCCTGGCCTCAAAGTGACCGGCCTGATCGACGAAACAATCGCGCAATTGCGTAGGGCCGGCGCGTCGGTCACCGTCTTCACGTCCTTTCAAAGCGATCCAACGATCGCTCAAGCCGACGCCGCCGCAGAGATCGCCCGACGCGAAAAGGCGAGCGTCGTCGTCTGCCTGGGCGGCGGCTCGGCGCTCGACCTTGGCAAGACCGTCGCCGCGATCGCGCTCGAACATCATTCGGCCGACCGCTACGCGCTCGCCGCCCATCCTCTCCCGTCGCGCGGCTTGAAGAAAATCTGCGCGCCGACCACGTCCGGCACGGGCTCCGAGACGACTCGCACCGCCATTCTAACGAGAGAGGATCACGCCAAGGTCTGGCTGTGGGGTGACGAGATCAAGGCGGACGACGTCGTGCTCGATCCCGAATTGACCGTGAGCCTGCCCGCGCCGCTGACGGCCGCGACCGGGATCGACGCTCTCGTCCACGCAGTCGAGGCGGCGACCAATCGCAACGCCAATAAAGCGGCCGATCTTTTCGCGCACGAGGCGATTCGCCTCGTCGGCCGCCATTTGCTGCGCGCCATCGAGCAGCCGCGCGATCTTGAGGCGCGCGAGGCGCTGCAATGGGCCGCGGCCTATGGCGGGATCGCCATCGACAATTGCGGCACGGCGATCGCCCACGCGCTCGGTCACGCAATGGGCTCGCTGCGGCCGATCCATCACGGCCGCGCGGTCGGGATCGCCATGTTGGCGAGCCTGCCTTGGAACGTCGAGGGCAACGCGGCCTTCGCCGGTTGCGCGGCCGACCTGGGCGGCGAGAGGAGCGCGACAGGATTCATCGCGGCCTACGAGCGCCTGCTGCGCGCGACTGGCATGAAGCTTTCGCTCGCAGAGGAATTCAGGGGCGTCTCGGCGGCCGACCTCGCGGAACAGACCGCGCGCCCGGAAAACTCGGCGATGCGCGCGTCGAATCGGCGCGAGTCGAGCCAAGCCGACCTGCTGAAGCTCGCGGGGGCGGTTCTGGCGCTTGCATAGTTCGAAAACGATTTGAGGCCGTCATTGCGAGCGAAGCCTCCATTCACAGGCGGAGCGCCACGAGCGGATTGCATCGTCGCTTCGCGGTCCGCGCCTCGCAGCGCGGGATGATCTCGGCTTATCCGGGGAGTTCGCCAATGATCGATCGCTTCCAACCCCTCGCGACGGCGCCGAAGCCGACGATCACGGCGATCGAGATCACCCGTCATCGCCTTCATTTCGATCCGCCGTTCCATGCGAGCTGGGACACCAAACCGCGGACCTATTGGGACGCGGCGATCGTCCGCGTCCATACCGATCTCGGCGTGACCGGAATCGGCTCGGGCGACATGATGCTCGGCTTCGAGGGCCATGAGCCCCTTTTCGTCGGCCAGGATGCTTTGGCGATCGAGCGCCATTGGCGCGTGCTCAACAACATCAATTTCCATTGGGGCCGCTGCTGGCCGCTCGACATCGCGCTCTGGGACCTCGCCGGCAAGATCGCCGGCCAGCCCTGCTGGAAGCTGGTCGGCGGCCTGTCGGACCGCGTTAAGGCTTATGCGTCGTCAGGAGCCCTTCGCGGCCCTTCGCAACTCGCCGACGCCGCCGAGGCCTATCTCGCCAAGGGTTTTTCGGCTCTGAAGATTCGCTTCCATCGCGGCGATTGGCGCGCCGACGTGAAGGCTCTCGAAGCGGTGCGCGGCCGCGTCGGCGACCGGCTCGATCTGATGGTCGATTGCAATCAGGGCTGGCGCATGTCCTGGGACACTTATGCGTCCTGGTCGCTGAAGGACGCGGTGAAAGTGGCGCGCGAACTGGAGCGGCTCGGCGTCTATTGGATGGAGGAGCCGCTGCATCGCGGCGATCGCGACGGCATGCGCCGGCTTCGCGACATGACCGAGATTCGAATCGCCGGCGGCGAGATGACGCGCGAGCTTTACGAGTTCCGCGACCTCATCGACGAGGGCTGTCTCGACGTCCTGCAACCGGACGCCGCGTTGGTCGGCGGCCTGACCGGCCTGCGCCGCGTCGCGCTGATGGCGCAGGAGCACAACCTCGTCTTCACCCCGCATACTTGGACGAATGGGATCGGCGTCGTCGCCAACGCGCACTTGACCGCGGGCCTCGCCGACGCTCCGTTCCTCGAATATCCTTACGATCCGCCCGAATGGGATGTGGATCGCCGCGACTACATGATGCGCGAACCCTTGAAGATCAGCGCGGACGGAAATATCGTGCTCAGCGACAGGCCCGGCATGGGCTACGAACTTGATGAAGAGAGGCTCGCGAAAACGCGCATCGGATAGGTTGAGGTTGATTACGTCCAAACGCGCGTCGTCTCGAGGGGGCGACGATGGATCGGAAATGGTTGCCGCTTAACGCCCTGCGCGCTTTCGAAGCCGCGGGTCAGCATTTGAGCTTCACGGCAGCCGCAAACAGTCTGACGGTGGCGCAAAGCGCGGTTAGCCGCCATGTCATCGTCCTGGAGAACTTTCTCGGCGTCACGCTGTTCGAACGCCGGCCGCAGCAATTGGTGCTGACCGAGGCCGGTCGGCACATCTTGCCGGTGGTGACGAAATCTTTTGACCGCATCGACCAGGCGCTGAGCGAAGTCATCAAGGAAAAGGGCCGGCCGAAACGCGTGCTGAAAGTCGCGCTGCCGACGACCTTCGCCCATCGCTTGGCGATCCCGATCTTGCGCGACTTCCGCGCCGAGAACCCGGGCATCACTCTGGAGATCGTCTCCAAGCCGAGCAGCGGCGCCGAGGTCGACGGCGATGTCGACATCGCTATCGTCTATTCCGAGCCGCGGGTCACCGACGCGATTCTCGATCTCCTTTGGATGGTCCGCTCGACCATCCTCTGCAGCCCGAAATTGCTGCAGGGCGTCGACCGTACCGATCCCGCCCGGCTGATCGCCTCCTGCGACCTTCTCCATGTCAAGGTCGAAGACCGGCCGCGCCACTTCTTCTGGGAAATGTTGACCCGCTCGCTGGGACGGCCGGATTTGCCGGTCGATCGCGGCCTCGTCTTCGACACCGCTCAGCTCGCGGTGCAATACGCCCTTTCGGGCGACGGCCTGGTCCTCGCCGATCCAATGCTCTTCCAAGAGGAGATACGATCCGGCCGGCTGGTCAGGCCTTTCGATATCGGCGTCGAAGAAGGCTACGGCTATTACCTGACAACCCATCCGGAAGACCTCAACAACGAGGCCGTGGCGCTGTTCCGCTCCTGGCTGATCGCGCGTTTCTCGACCGAAACGTCGGAAACCGCCGCGCCGCCCACCGCGCCGACTGCGCCCGCGGTCGATATTCAGGACGCCGAACGGCCCAAGCTGCGCGCGGCAAAGTAGACACGCCTCCGGTGATCTTCGTGCTCTCTTAGTGTCCTTCGTGTTGAATCTTAAACACGAAGGACACTAAGAGAGCACGAAGACCACAAAGATCATTTCTCCCATGCAGGTCGGCCGGCTCACCATTGACGAGAGCGAGATCAGCGAGACCTTCGTTCGCGCGTCCGGTCCCGGCGGCCAGAATGTCAACAAGGTGGCGTCTGCGGTCGAATTACGCTTTGACGCGCGCCGTTCGAAGGGCCTGCCGGACGAGGTCGCCGCGAGGCTGCAGCGCCTCGCCGGCTCGCGCCTGACGCAGGACGGCGTCATTGTCATTTTCGCTCAGCGCTTCCGCAGTCAGGAGCGCAACCGCGCCGACGCGCGCGAAAGACTCGCCGCGCTGCTGACTGAGGCGCAGAAGCGACCGACGATACGCCGGCCGACGCGGCCAACTGAGGCTTCGAAGGAGAAGCGATTGGAGACGAAGAGCCGGCGCGGGCGGATCAAGAATTTGCGCCGCGCCGCAACGGACGATCAGTGAATTGGATCGGCCGGCGGTCTTAAGTTCCGTCAGCGCCGCGGCCTGCTCCGCAGCACGACGCCGCCGAGCCCGCGGCCCGCTCGGCCTGGATCGGCGGGCAAGGCGCCGAACCATAAGAACAGAAGACGCAGCATTCGTCTTGTTTTGGCTTCAGCAAAGTCCCGCAGCCTTTGCATTCGTAGAAGACCAAGCAGGCGTTGACCGGCATGCTCTCGACGGCCTGATGGCGGCAAATCGGACAAGTCACGACGGATGTCAGCTCGATCGTCAGCGGGACTTTGGCTTCGGCCGATCCGGTCTGAACGCCCGCGGACGTCATCGCCTCACCGCGTCGGCATCGGGTGTTCGCCGCGGTAATCGTAGAACCCGCGCTGCGTCTTGCGGCCGAGCCAGCCCGCTTCGACATATTTCACCAGCAACGGGCAAGGCCGGTATTTGGAGTCGGCGAGGCCTTCGTGCAGCACCTGCATCACGGCAAGGCAGGTGTCGAGGCCGATGAAATCGGCGAGCTGCAGCGGTCCCATCGGATGATTGGCGCCGAGCCGCATGGCGGTGTCGATCGCTTCGACCGTGCCGACGCCCTCATAGAGCGTATAGATCGCCTCGTTGATCATCGGCAGCAGGATGCGGTTGACGATGAAGGCGGGAAAATCCTCCGACAGCGTCGCCGTCTTGCCGAGCCGGGTGACGAAGGCCTTGGCCGTTTCGAACGTCTCGTCCTGGGTTGCGATGCCGCGGATCAGCTCGACGAGTTGCATGCGCGGCACGGGATTCATGAAATGAATGCCGATGAAGCGCTCGGGATGGGCGTTGATCGAAGCAAGCCGCGTGATCGAGATCGAGGACGTGTTCGAGGCGACGATCGCGTCGCTTTTGAGATAGGGGCGCAAGTTCGTGAAAATCTTGCGCTTGACCTCTTCGTTCTCCGACGCAGCCTCGATGACGAGGTCGCAATCGGAGAGCTTATCGAGCGTCGTCGTCGTCTCGATGCGCGCCAGCGCCTGCTGGCGCTTGGCTTCATCGAGTTGACCGCGAGAGACTTCGCGCGCCAAATGACCGTTAATCGTCGCCAGCGCCGCCTTGAGCCGATCGTCGCTCACGTCGTTCATGACGACGTCGAGGCCGGCGACCGCGCAGACCTGCGCGATGCCGTTGCCCATCTGCCCGGCGCCGATCACGCCAACCTTGTTGATCGCCATCGTCATCTCTTCATCCGACGGCCGCGCCGCTCCAAAGACGCCGCGATCATAAGCCGAGGGGGCGGCGCGTCCAGGGCTTTAAGCCCCTTGAAGCTTGCTTAGGGCTTGCCTACCGTCCGGCCTTGCTCAACTCCTGCTCCAGTTCGGGCAAGGCAGTGAACAGATCGGCGACAAGGCCGTAATCGGCGACCTGAAAAATCGGCGCCTCTTCGTCCTTGTTGATCGCGACGATGACCTTCGAATCTTTCATTCCCGCCAGGTGCTGAATCGCGCCGGAAATGCCGACGGCGATGTAAAGTTCCGGCGCCACCACCTTGCCGGTCTGGCCGACCTGCCAATCGTTCGGCGCGTAGCCTGCATCGACCGCCGCGCGCGAAGCGCCCATCGCCGCGCCGAGCTTGTCTGCGACGGGCTCGATATATTTCTTGAAGTTTTCGGCGTTCTGCATCGCCCGGCCGCCTGAAATGACGATTTTGGCCGAGGTCAGCTCCGGTCGATCGGAGCGCGCGAGTTCTTCGCCCTTGAAGGACGAGACGCCGGGATCGCCGGCGGCCGCGACCGGTTCAATCGGGGCCGAGCCGCCTGCGCCGGTCGCCTGGAAGGAGGCGGTGCGCACCGTGATGATCTTTTTCGGCTCAGCCGTCTGCACCGTCTGGATGGCGTTGCCGGCATAGATCGGCCGCTCGAACGTGTCGGGCGAGACCACCCTGATGATGTCGGAAACCTGCATCACGTCGAGCAAAGCGGCGACGCGCGGCATGACGTTCTTCGAAAAGGCGCTCGAACCGGCGACGATCGCCGAATAATCGCCGGCCAGCGACAGGAGCAAAGCGGCGAGCGGCTCTGCGAGGCCGTGCTCATAGAGCGGATCGTCCGCGACCCGCACTTTGGCGACGCCGGCGAGCTTCGACGCAGCCTCCGCGGCCGCGCCGACATTGCGGCCGGCGACAAGAACATCGACGGGTTCGCCGAGCTGCGTCGCCGCGGTCAGCGCCTTGGCGACGATGTCGGCGAGATGGCCATTGGCGACTTCCGCCAGGAGCAAAGTCGCCATCTCAGATCACTCCCGCTTCGTCTTTGAGCTTGGCGACAAGCTCCGCCACCGACTTGACCTTGACGCCGGCCTTGCGGCCGCCTGGCTCGACGGTCTTGAGCACCTTGAGCCGCGGCGCGACGTCGACGCCGAAATCCGCCGGCGTCTTTTCGTCGATCGGCTTTTTCTTCGCCTTCATGATGTTGGGGAGCGAAGCGTAGCGCGGCTCGTTCAGGCGCAGATCCGTCGTGACGATCGCCGGCAATTTGAGTTGGACAGTCTGCAAGCCGCCATCGACTTCGCGGGTCACATCGACCACGCCCTCGCCGATCACCACCTTGGAGGCGAAGGAGCCCTGGCCCCAGCCGAGCAAAGCGGCGAGCATCTGGCCCGTCTGATTGCAATCGTCGTCGATCGCCTGCTTGCCGAGAATGACGAGACCGGGCTGTTCCGCTTCGATCGCGCCCTTCAACAGCTTGGCGACGGCGAGCGGCTCGACGATCTGATCCGTCTTGATGAGAATCCCGCGATCCGCGCCCATAGCGAGGGCGGTGCGGATGGTCTCGGCCGATTGGGCCGGTCCGATCGAGACCACGACGACTTCGCTGGCTTTGCCCGCTTCCTTTTGGCGCAGCGCTTCTTCGACGGCGATCTCGTCGAACGGGTTCATCGACATTTTGACATTGGCGAGTTCGACGCCGCCGCCGTCCGGCTTCACCCTGATCTTGATGTTGTAATCGACCACCCGTTTGACGGGCACGAGAATCTTCATCGGTTCGCGCTCTCCTCTCGCCGCTCGTCCCGCGGCGAAAACGCCGTTCCTGCGCCGAGAAATCGTTGAGACCCGTTCCTAACGCCGCCTCGCCCTCTCGAGGGGGCGCTGGCTTCGCGCCGGACGGCGGCAACCCCTAATGGCCGTCAGAGGGCGAGTCAACGCGGCGCGGGCCCTCGGCGACCCTGAATTGTCCGTCCGATTCGCCTAAAATTTCGGCGTCGGGGGCGGCGCTTTGCGCGATTGACTTTGCTCGCTCCAAAAACCGATTCTCGCTTCGGCGTTCCGCCGCGCGCCGGCGCATGGGAAAGGGCCGATGGACAAGCTGGATCACGGACGCGACGGGCCGGGAGGCGACGCCGTGTCGCGCCGCGGCTTTTTGGCTGGCGCGGCGGCGCTCGGCGGCTCGGCTGCGTTGGCCGCACGCGCCGCCAGCGCCGCCGAAACCAAGGTTGAGGCGATCAAGAAGGCCGGAATCTTGCGCCTCGGCCTCGCCGGCGGCGCTCCGTCGGACAGTCTCGATCCGATCAGCTACGCCGATTCCGTCATGATCGTGGTCGGCCGCGGCCTGTTCAATGGCCTCGTCGAACTGACCCCCGAGGGGGCGGTCAAGCCTGAATTGGCCGCGAATTGGGAGCCCAAGGACGGCGCCAGGACCTGGATTTTCAATCTGCGCAAGAGCGTCAAATTCTCAAATGGCCAAGAATTCACGGCCGACGACGCCGTCGCCTCGCTCAACCGGCATCGCACCGGAAAGTCGCTCGCCTCGCGCGATTTGCGGGCGGTCACGGACATCAAGAAGCTCGACAAATACCAATTCCAGATCAGCCTGGACGTCGCCGACGCCGACTTTCCTTACGTCTTGACCGATTGCCGTCTGCTGATGACGCCTGAGGGCTTCAAGAATTGGTCGAAGCCGGTCGGCACGGGCGCCTATCTCCTCGACAAGTTCGAGCCGGGCGTTCAGGTCGCGCTCAAGAAGGCGCCTGATTATTGGCGCTCGAGCGAGGGCCGCGGCAATTTTGACGCCGCGGACATCACGGTCCTCGCCGAGAATTCGGAGCGCGTCAACGCGCTGGTCGCCGGCCAAGTCGACGTCATCAACCGCGTCGATCCCAGGACCGTCGCGTTGTTGCAAAAAACGCCGAAAATCGAGGCGCTCCATGCGTCGAGCGGCTGGCATCCGGTCATGGCGATGCAGGTCGACAGGCCGCCTTTCGACAATCCCGACTTCCGGCTAGCGCTAAAATACGCCATCGACCGCGAACTGATCCTCCGCACCCTCTTCGCCGGTTTCGGCGCGATCGGCAATGATCATCCCGTTCCGCCCAACGATCCCTACTTTAATAAGGAGCTGCCGCAGCGCCGACACGACCCCGATCGGGCGGCGTACTATCTCAAGCGATCGGGATTAGGCGATTCCCAGCTTCTGTTGGAGGCGTCCGAAGCCGCGTTTTCCGGCGCGCCCGAGGCCGCGGCTCTGGCGCAGGCGGGCGCCAAACAGGCCGGCTTCAAAATGCAGATCAGGAACGACCCGACGGAAGGGTTCTGGGAAAATGTTTGGCTCAAGGCGCCGTTCGTCGAAAGTTATTGGAGCGGCCGCCCGGCTGCGACCCATATTCTCGCGCTCGCCTATGGCGCCGAGTCGCCTTTGAACGAGACGCATTGGCGGAACGATCAGTTCGAGAAGCTGCTGGCCGCCGCGAAAAGCGAAATCGACGAAGCCAAGCGAAAGCCCTATATCTGGGAGATGCAGGCCATGCTGCACGAGCAAGGCGGCGCGATCATTCCGCTGTTTCGCGACTGGATCGACGCCCGCCGCGACGCGATCAGCGGCTACGCCGCGCGCGGCGGATCTGAGCTCGCCAACGGCTATATTCTCGACAAAGCCTTTCTGAAAGCGTGACGAGGCCGGCGAAGCCCTGATTTCGGCCCCAAGGCTCGCCGCCGCCATGGCCGCTTGCCGGGCGCGACGCGGATTGGCTATACGGCGTCAAGCCGGACCCCAAAATTTGAGTCCCCCGGACAGGGCGAGGCCAAACAGGCGCCGATCGAAGACCGGGAGGTCGTCGATCGGCCCAGGCTCGCGTCTTGCATACGCTTGGATTTTGCGAGCCGATTTCGAGCGCCGAGGGCCGCGTCATTTCGCGCCGGCTCAGCCCGAACTTGGCGCGGCGGCGATGGGTTGAGGGTTCCGCCTAACGCGAGGCCGAAAGGCGGAAGGCGGGACAGGACGAGGAGAAACATGCGCGCCCCGGGCGGACCGCGTCTTCTGCTGCGGCGGCTTCGCGAGGTCATGGCGGAGCCGGTCACGGCCCAGGCGCGGCTGGACAGGATCGTCGTCCTCATCGCCTCCAATATGGTGGCCGAAGTCTGCTCGCTCTACGTGGCGCGAGCCGACGGCCCATTGGAGCTGTTCGCGACCGAGGGCCTGAAGCGCGAAGCGGTGCATGTCACGACGATGAAGCCCGGCGAGGGCTTGGTCGGCCTGATCGCGTCAACCGCTGAGCCGCTCGCCCTCTCCGACGCCCAAAGCCACCCCGCCTTCTCCTATAAGCCCGAGACGGGCGAAGAAATCTATCAATCCTTCCTCGGCGTGCCGGTCTTGCGAGGCGGCGCGACGCTCGGCGTGCTCGTCGTGCAGAACCGGGCCCGCCGCACCTATTCGGAAGAAGAGGTCGAGGCGCTGCAGACCACGGCGATGCTGCTCGCCGAGCTCATCGCCTCCGGCGAATTGCAGTCGATCGTCAAGCCCGGCGTCGACATCGCCTTGCGCCGGCCGATCGCGCTGAAGGGCGCGCCGATCGCGGAAGGGCTCGGCCTCGGCCATGTCGTCCTTCATCAGCCGCGCGTCGCGGTCACCAAGCTCGTCGCCGACGACATTCCGGCGGAGATCGAGCGCCTCGATCGCGCCATCGCGGCGATGCGCGCCTCGGTCGACGAATTGATCGGCCGGACGGAGCAATCGGGCGACGGCGAACATCGCGACGTGCTCGAAGCCTACCGGATGATCGCTCATGACCGCGGCTGGCTGCGTCGCCTCAACGAGGCGGTGATGGGCGGCCTGACCGCGGAAGCCGCGGTCGAACGGGTGATGAACGACGCGCGCGCCCGACTGCAACGCCAGACCGACCCCTATTTACGCGATCGCCTGCACGATCTTTCCGATCTCGCCAATCGCCTGCTCCATCAGCTCGCCGGCCAGAGCCTGACGCTCGATCCAAGCGAATTGCCGGAAAACGCCATCCTGGTCGCCCGCTCGATGGGGCCGGCCGCCCTGCTCGACTATGACCGCCACCGCCTGCGCGGCCTGGTCTTGGAGGAGGCGGGCGCGGCGAGTCATGTCGCCATTGTCGCCAGAGCTCTATCGATCCCCGCGGTCAGCGAAGTCGCCAATATTTCCGAAATCGCCGAACAGGGGGACGCCATCATCGTCGACGGCGGCTCCGGCGAAGTGCAATTGCGGCCGCCGTCGGACGTCGAGGCGTCCTATGCCGAGAAGGCGCGCCTGCGCGCCCGCCGGCAGGAGCAATATCGCCAATTGCGCGAAACGCCCGCCGTCACCCGCGACGGGGTGGCCGTCGCGCTGCATATGAACGCCGGCCTCATTGTCGATCTGCCGCATCTCGACGAGACTGGCGCTGAAGCGATCGGTCTCTTCCGCACCGAGCTGCAATTCATGCTCGCGTCGCGCTTTCCGCGCCTCGCCGACCAGCAGCAGCTCTACGAGACGGTGCTCGATGCGGCTGGCGATCGGCCGGTGACTTTCCGTACGCTCGATATCGGCGGCGACAAGGTTCTGCCCTATATGAAGGGGCCGGAAGAGGAGAATCCGGCGCTTGGCTGGCGCGCGATCCGCATCGGCCTCGACAAGCCGGCGCTGCTGCGCACGCAACTACGCGCCATGCTGCGCGCCGGCGCAGGCCGCAATCTGCGCATCATGCTGCCAATGGTCGCCACCGTCGACGAATTCATCGCCGCGCGCGCCCTGCTCGACCGCGAGCTCGTCTTCAACGACCGCTGCGGCCGCTCGCGGCCGGCCGACGTCAAGCTCGGCGTCATGGTCGAGGTGCCGTCGCTGCTCTGGCAGCTTGACGAAATCGCCGAGCGGGCCGATTTCCTCTCGGTCGGCTCCAACGATCTGACGCAGTATTTCTTCGCCGCGGATCGCGACAACCGGCGCGTCGCGGCGCGTTTCGATCCTCTGTCGGCCGGCTTCCTGCGCGCGCTGGCGGCGATCGCCGAAGCCGGCCGCCGGGCCGGCAAACCGGTGACGCTGTGCGGCGAGATCGGCGGGCGCGCCCTCGAGGCGATGACGCTGGTCGCGCTCGGCTATCGCGGCCTGTCCATGGCGGCGACCTCGATCGGGCCGGTCAAGGCGATGATCCTGTCGCTTGACGCCGGCGCGGCGGCGGAGGAGATCGCGAAACTGCTTGCGCGGAGCGGCGATGCGGCCTCGCTGCGCGAGCCGCTGACGGCGCTGGCGGAGCGGCTCGGAGTGCGGCTTTAGGCTCCGCCGGACCTCCACTGCGAGGAGCTGGAGGAAACCGGCATTGCCGCGAGGGGCCATGCCCTTCAATGGCATGACGCTGGGCGCCGCGATGGCGCGCGGGATTGACGCGAGAACCGCCGACCTCGTACCTGACGAAAAAACACGACGCGCGCCCTTTGCGGCGCCCTGACGACGAGCCTTCTCGATGCGAGCAACATGACCGCCACCGACCATCTCGACCTCATCCTCCGCCGCCATGAAGAAATCGGCGCTCGCCTCGCCGAAGGCGGCGGCGGCGAATATGCCGCGCTCGCGCGCGAACTCGCCGAGCTTGATCCCGTCGTCGCCGCGATCAAGACCTATCGCGCCAAGGAGAAAGAGCGCGCCGACTTGCAGGCGCTGATCGACGATCCGGCGACGGAGGCCGAAATGCGCGGCCTGGCGCGTGACGAACTCGCCGCGGCGCAGCGCGAGATTGACGAGGCCCGCCAAGCGATGCGCCTGGCTCTATTGCCGAAGGACGCCGCCGACGAGCGAAATGTCATTCTGGAAGTGCGCGCCGGCACGGGCGGCGACGAGGCCGCCCTGTTCGCCGGCGATCTCTTCCGGATGTACCAGAAATACGCCGAGTCCAAGCGTTGGAAGGTCGAAATCGTCTCGATGAGCGAAGGGACGGCCGGCGGCTATAAGGAGATTATCGCCGAGATCGCCGGCCGGGGCGCCTATGCCCGGCTCAAATTCGAGAGCGGCGCGCATCGCGTCCAGCGCGTGCCGGCGACCGAGACGCAAGGCCGCATCCATACTTCGGCCGCGACCGTCGCCGTGCTGCCGGAAGCCGAAGATGTCGATGTCGTCCTTAACGAATCAGACCTCAAGATCGATACGATGCGCTCCGGCGGCGCCGGCGGCCAGCATGTCAACAAGACCGAATCGGCGATCCGCCTCACGCATATTCCGACTGGCATTGTCGTCGTGATGCAGGAGGAGCGCTCGCAGCATCGCAACAAGGCCAAGGCCATGGCGCTCTTGCGTTCGCGCATCCTCGACGCCGAGCGCCAACGCGCCGACGAGGCGCGCGCCGCCGACCGCAAGTCGCAAGTCGGCTCCGGCGACCGCTCGCAGCGCATCCGCACCTACAATTTCCCGCAGGGGCGGGTGACGGACCACCGGATCAACCTGACGCTATACACGCTGGACAAGGTGATGGAGGGCGAGGGGCTCGACGAGATCATCGACGCGCTGACCGCCGAACGTCAGGCCGAGCTGCTGGCCGCGCAGGGAGTCATGTGAGGATGCGGCGGCGGAAATTTCTGCAAGAATCGTTCAGCTCATGCGAGAGCGCACGCCTTGCGTCACACGTGGCGCACTCGCGAAGCCTCGTCATCTAAGAACTGGCGACTGCGTGGCCGCGACCGCCTCTCGTGGGGCGCTCCTGGCGTAGCCGCGCATAATCAAGATCACAATACGCTCTTTCGCTCATCCCCGCCAATTCGACGGGAACCCTGCGGGCTCTGCGGCGCTACCTTTGCGGGCGGTCGCCGACATCGGAATTGACGCGCTCGTCGCGCGCCGCTGATCGAGGAGTTTCTGATAAATCTCCACGTAGTCCCGCATCATCCTTTCAACTGTGAACCTGCGCTCGAACGTCTCTCGGATTGTCTTTCGATCAAGCGAGTCGAGGCGCCTCACGGCGGCGAGAGACTCTTCAACGCCGTTTACGACGAAGCCTGTGCGGCCCTCGTCAATCACCTCCCTCACCGATCCCGCGTCGAAGGCGAGGACGGGAGTTCCGCAGGCCATGGCTTCAATCATCACCAATCCGAACGGCTCGGGCCACTCGATAGGGAAGAGCAAACCGCAAGCGTTGCCGAGAAACTCGCCCTTTTCCGCTTCGCCGATTTCGCCGACGAATTGTATGTCCTTGCGCCCCGCGATTTGCGGCTGAATCGCCTCATCCCAATAGGATCGATCAGCGGCGTCGATTTTGGCGGCTATTTTCAGCGGCATGCCCGATCGGGTGGCGATCTCCACGGCTTTATCCGGCCCCTTTTCCGGCGCTATGCGACCGATAAAGGCGAGGTATCTTTCCTTGGGCTTCGCCGTGAAGGGAAGAACGTCTTTGGGAAGGCCATGATACACGTTGCCGGCCCAATTAACCTGATCAGGCATAGGCGCGCGCTGACTATAAGAAATCGAAACCAGCGGCATCTCCGAAAAGAATTCATAGAACGGCTTGAGATCGGGCAAATCGAGGCGATTATGCAGCGTGGTCACCGATCGCCTCGACATCTCTCGGACGACCGGAAAGTGAGTGAGCTCGGTATGGAAATGGAGAATGTCGAACTCCTCGGCGCGTCGCTTGACTTCGTCGAGCATCATCAATTGATGGGGAAGCTGATCCTTGACCGCAGGGTCCAACCGGAGCGCCACGTCGTGGGGCGCGACCAGTTCGGCGTCGGTGACGGAGTCGCCGGTCGCAAACAGCGTCACCTCATGCCCGTCGGCGACCAACGCCTCGGTCAGATAGGAGACGATCCGTTCCGTGCCGCCGTAGAGCGTCGGCGGGCAACTCTCGACGAGTGGGGAAATCTGCGCGATCTTCATGAACGCCGCGGCCTTGGTCCGAACCCGAAAATTAAATCGCCTGAAGGCCTTATGTTCCATGGCGCCTGCCGCCGCCGAACTCTTTTCGCAACGCTGACGGGAATCCTTTCACGCTCCGGCTGCGGGGGGGCTCCGCGCCGGCGCCATAGACGGAGGAACTTTGTACCCATTCGAGCGTTTCCGGCCTTTCAAGCGTCGACGCATTGCGGGAGCGGTGCGCGGTCGACTTCATGCTCTAGGTGAGGCCGCGACTCCCTGAGGCCGTCCTGAACGGCCGATAGGCGCGGGGTGATCCGTCGCAAAGTCCCGCACGATCGACCTTGAGCGTTTGGTTTCGCTTGGCCGCGCGCTATGGCGCTGCGGCTCAAATCGTGCGCGTCCCCGGGAGAACGAAGTTCTTGATAGGCGACCTTTGGTACAAGAACGCCGTCATCTATTGCCTGGCGGTGGAAAGCTTCATGGACGCGAACGGCGACGGATTTGGCGATTTCACAGGCCTCATGCAAAGATTGGACTATCTCGCCGGCCTCGGGGTGACCGCGGTTTGGCTGATGCCCTTTCAAACTTCGCCGGGCAGGGACGACGGTTACGACGTCTCCGACTATTACAATGTCGACCCGCGCTACGGAACGCTCGGCGATTTCGTCGAGTTCACCCACGCGGCGGCGATGCGTGGCATCCGGGTGATTATCGATCTTGTCGTTAATCACACTTCGAATGAACATCCTTGGTTCTCATCCGCCCGCTCCGACCCTGCTTCGATTTATCGCGATTGGTACATATGGTCGAAGAAACGACCGCCGGACGCGGAAAAAGGCGTCGTCTTTCCGGGGGTGCAGAAATCGACTTGGACCTATGACGACGTCGCGCGCGCTTATTACTTCCACCGCTTTTACGATTTTCAGCCGGACCTGAACACCGCGAACCCGGCCGTCCAGGCCGAAATTCTCAAAATCATGGGCTTCTGGATTCAATTGGGCGTCAGCGGGTTTCGCATGGACGCCGTTCCCTTCGTCATTGCCTCAAAAGGCGTCAAGATCGTCGCGACCCGCGAACATTACGAGATGCTGAGGACTTTTCGCGAATTCCTGCAATGGCGAAAAGGGGACAGCATAATTCTCGCGGAGGCGAACGTCGCGCCAAAGCTCGACCTCTCTTATTTCGGCGATGAAGGCGACCGTCTTCAGATGATGTTCAACTTTCATGTGAACCAGCACTTGTTCTATGCGCTGGCCAGCGCTGATGCGAGGCCGCTTGTTAAGGCGCTGAAGATGACGGAGCCTCGACCTGCGAGCGGGCAATGGGCGCACTTTCTGAGAAATCATGACGAACTCGATCTTGGCCGCCTCACCGAGACTCAGCGCCGGCGAGTCTTTGCGGCTTTCGGCCCTGACAGGTCGATGCAGCTCTACGGTCGCGGCATACGCCGGCGATTGGCGACTATGTTGGGCGGCGACCGCCGCCGGCTCGAGCTCGCCTATAGCTTGTTGCTGTCGCTGCCGGGAACGCCGGTGCTCCGATATGGCGATGAAATCGGCATGGGCGACGATCTTTCTTTGCCCGAGCGCTATTGCGCGCGCACGCCGATGCAATGGTCGGCGGAGCGCCATGGCGGCTTCTCGAAAGCCGACAAGGTCATCAGGCCGGTCATTTCGGACGGGCCGTGGTCGTTCGGCCATGTCAACGTCGCCCAGCAGAGACGCGATCCCAACTCCTTCCTCAACTGGACGGAGCGGATGATCCGGATGCGAAAGGAGACGCCTGAAATCGGCTTCGGCGCTTTTCACATTCTGAATATCAAGCCGAAATCGGTTTTGGCTCTCCGTTACGATTGGCGGAACAACTCCGTGGTCGTCATGCATAATCTTTCCGATCAGCCTTTGGAGCTGCGGTTCAAAGTCGGTCTCGGTCCAGAACTCGGCCGCCAGCTCGTCAATGTTCTCAGCGACGACCATAGCGAGGCTGGCGCAGGGGGCAGCCACGACATCCTGCTCGAACCCTATGGCTACCGTTGGTTCCGCGCCGGCGGGTTGGATTATCTGACGCGGCGAACCGCGGCCTGAAACGCGTCTCGTCCTCGGAGGCTTCGGAGCGCCAATCATGTTCGATCTCTGGTGGAGACGCGGGGTCATTTACCAGATTTATCCGCGTTCGTTTCAGGATTCGAACGACGACGGCGTCGGAGACCTCGATGGAATTCGGTGCCGGCTCGACTACCTTCATTGGCTAGGCGTCGACGCGATCTGGATATCGCCTATCTATCCCTCGCCGATGGCGGATTTCGGCTACGACGTCGCCGATTATTGCGGCGTCGCGCCGATCTTTGGAACGCTGCCGCAATTCGACGCTTTGATCGAAGAGGCGCATGGGCTCGGCTTGAAAGTCATCCTCGATTTCGTTCCGAACCATACTTCCGATCAGCATCCTTGGTTCGTCGAGAGCCGAAGCTCCCGCTCCGCTGGCAAACGAGACTGGTACATCTGGCGCGATCCAAGGCCGGACGGATCGCCGCCCAACAATTGGGTTTCGAATTTCGGCGGCAGCGCTTGGACATTCGACGCACCGACCCAGCAATATTACTATCACGCATTCCTCGAGCAGCAGCCGGATCTGAACTGGCGCAATCGCGACGTTCGCGAAGCGATGTACGCCGCCCTTCGCTTCTGGCTCGATCGCGGCGTCGACGGTTTTCGCGTTGACGTCATGTGGCACCTGATCAAGGACGCTCAGTTCAGGGATAACCCGCCGAACCCCGCCTATCAGGAGGGGCGTCCGGAGATCGAACGTTTCCTTCAGCTTTATTCTGCCGATCAGCCGGAAGTCCATGACGTCGTCGAGGAGATGCGGGGCGTGCTCGATCGATATCCCGAGCGCGTCTTGATCGGCGAAATCTACCTGCCTCTCGAACGGCTCATGGCCTATTACGGCAAGGATTCGTCCGGCGCCCATTTGCCGTTCAACTTCCAGCTCATCTTCGCGAGCTGGAGCGCGCGGACGTTGACCACGATGATTCGCGACTATGAGGCGGCCTTGCCCGAGGGAGGCTGGCCGAATTGGGTTCTCGGCAATCACGATCAGCATCGCCTGGCGAGCCGGATCGGGCTTGAACAAGCGCGCGTCGCCGCAATGCTGCTGCTGACGCTTCGCGGCACGCCCACGATCTACTACGGCGACGAGATCGGCATGACCGATGTCGCGATCCCGCCGGAAGCCGCCCAGGATCCGTGGGAATTGCGCGAGCCAGGCCTCGGTCTCGGCCGCGATCCGGAACGCGCGCCAATGCAGTGGGACGATGGTCCGGGCGCCGGCTTCACGCGCGGCCGGCCCTGGCTGCCGCTGGCGGCGACCTATCGCGAGTGCAATGTGGCGAGAATGAAGGCGGACGCCAACTCGCTGCTTCGCCTCTACCGCGATCTCATCCGATTGCGGCGGCAACGGAGCGCGCTCAGTTTAGGCGGATTCAGGCTGTTGGGCGAGTTTCCGGATCTGCTCGCCTATGAGCGGTTCGACAGTAAAGAGCGCCTGCAGGTCTTTCTAAATTTTTCCGCGGCGGAAAACGCCATCGTGGTCGAGAAGGACTTGATCGGCGGCAAGCTCCTCGTCTCGACCGCGGGCGATCGGAACGCCGGACTGGCGGACAGAATCAAGGAGGGCTTGCTGGCGCTTCGAGGCGGCGAGGGCGTCGTCATTGCGCCATCCTGACGGTCCGCTTAAAGGCCGCAGACACCGTTGCGGAGCGGCCTTATCCGTTGATGAACTGAACCATCTTGCGCCGCGCCGCCTTCGCCTCTGGCACGAAATTCACCAAGGGCCAACAATGCATCATGTTGGCCGCTTCGTGGTACTCGACATGGACGCCCTCGGCGAGCGCGCGCGCGTAGAACAGCCGGACATCCGGCAGCAGGATATCGTCGGCGCCGATGAACAATTGCGTTTCCGGCAGATGGCCCAGCGAGCCGAACAGGGGACTGATTCGCGCGTCCCGGAGCGGGATGCCTTTGGCGTACCAGGTCGCGCCGGCGCGGGCGCCGGCGATCGTCAAAAGCGGGTCGCGCGGCTCAAGCGCCCTCATCATCGGATTGTCGAACGACAGGTCGACCGGCGGAGAAATCAAAACGAGTTTCGACGGCATCCCCAGACCGGCCGCCCGGGCGTGGCTCAAAAGCGAGAGCGCGATATTGGCCCCAGCAGAATCGCCCATCAGAACGACCCGGCCTGAACGCGTCAGGGATAGATCGCGATAGATCGGGGCCAGGAATTCGATCACGTCCTCGTAGCCATGCGCCGGCGCCAGCGGATAAAGCGGCGCGTCGATCGTCGCGCCCGCCTCGACGGCGAGCCGCGCCAGGAACCGCCAGTGCTGACTGCGCGGCGGGAGGACGAAGCCGCCGCCATGCAAGTAAAGAACATGGGCGCCGTGCGCGCGACGCGGTGTAAGCGTGACGATTTCCTTGGTCTTTGGGCCGCCGCCGGATATGACGACGCGCCTTCGGACGCCGCGAAGGTCCCGTTCGGAGGGCGCCGCTTTGGCGGCGTAGGCGCGGAGCCCCTCCGGCTCGCTGAGCGGCGCCTTGAAATCGAGGGCGCGAAGCGCGCCCGCGACCAACCTCGATTGCAAACTCGGCAGTTCCGCCCCCGCTCGTCGCCGTCGCGATTCCAGCCCGCCGCCGGATTCGATCAGACTTTTTGCGCTAGAAATCAAAGCGCGTCGCTGCGCCCCGCTGAAATCGGCTGCTTATAGCGGCGCCATCTGGGCGGTTCTGCGGCGGATTCGCCCGGCATCACAGCGGAAAAATCCGCGAACCCCCCGGAATGCTCGCCTCGGCTCACGCCAGCGGCCTGCGCCCATTCGCAAAATGCGCTATTCGTCCCGGCTTTCGCGTGACCGATCCGATGACGAGCGATCGAAACTCCAGTCCGCAATGTCCAGCCTATAGCGTCGGTTCGAAGCGCCTGCGGCGCTCCTGCCTCGAGCCGGCGCGCCAACACGTCCGCGCCGATCGCCTCTCGACGAGCGGCTAAAGAACGAATCGATGATCGCGCGCCTGCCTCGCTTCAGCCCAGGTCAACGAATCGGCCTTCTCGGCGGCTCGTTCAATCCGCCGCATGAGGGTCACCTGCTTATATCGCTCTACGCCCTGAAACGCCTGCGGCTCGACCGGGTCTGGTGGGTGGTCACGCCCGGCAATCCGCTCAAGGACAACGAGGGATTGCCGAGGCTCGAGCAGCGCCTCGCCGAGGCGCGCGCGCTCGCCCGCGATCCGCGCATCGCCGTTACCGGTTTCGAAGCTGAGATCGGCGCGCGCTATACTGCAGACACGATCGCGTTTCTGCGCCGGCGCGCGCCCGGCGTGCATTTCGTCTGGCTGATGGGGGCGGACAATTTGCGCCAATTTCATCTCTGGCGGCGCTGGCGCCGCCTCGCCGAGACGGCGCCGATCGCGGTGGTTGCGCGGCCCGGCGCGACTCTGACCGCCCTGGCCGCGCCTGCCGCCGCCTATTTGGCGGAATTCCGCATCCCGGAATCGCTCTCGGCCGGTTTCGCCAAAAGCCGCCCGCCAGCGTTCATTTTTTTGCATGGTCCGCAGTCTATGCTCTCATCGAGCGCGATTCGGGCGACGAAGCCGCTCTGAAGGCGGTTGAAAAGCGCCCGGCGACCGCTCATCTTTCATGCAGGCCGCCCGCCGCTTGGGGCGGTCCAAAGGAGGGCCAAAACACTGACTTTATCGTTGCCCCGTGAAGCGGCCGCCGAGCCGCTGCCCCCGACTTCCCGTTCCGTCGAACCTGAAGTGGGTTCTCTCGCTCAGACGATCACGACCAGTCTCGAAGACGCCAAGGCGGAAGACATCGTTTCGATCGATCTGCGCGGCAAAACCACCCTCGCCGATCTGATGGTCATCGCGACCGGACGCTCCAACGTCCATGTGGGCGCAATCGCCGATAGGCTGCTCAAGGCTTTCAAAGCCGGCGGCCTCGCCGCGCCGCGCATCGAAGGCCTGCCGCACGGCGACTGGGTGCTGCTCGACGCCAATGACGCGATCGTCCATATTTTCCGTCCGGAGGTTCGTAAATTCTACAACCTCGAGAAAATGTGGGGCGCGGACCGCCCCGGCGAAAAACGCCCGGCGAAGGCGAGCTAAAATCCGCCGCGCCGCCTAAGCTTAACGGCCGGCGTCCGTGCGTTTGCTGATCATTGCGGTCGGCCGTCTGAAGGCCGGGCCGGAGCGCGACTTGTTCGACCGCTACGCCAAGCGGCTCGCCGAGATGACGCGGGCGGTTGGAATTTCCGGCTTCGAAAGCCGGGAAATTGACGAAAGCCGCGGCCGCCGTCCCGAGGATCGGCAAGCCGAAGAAGCGCGGGCGATCAGAGCCGCTCTGCCGGCGGGCGGCAGGCTCGTTCTCTGCGACGAGCGCGGCAAATCCCTGACCAGCGCCGAATTCGCCGCCGAGATCGCCAGCGCGCGCGACCAGGGCGAAGCCGCTTATTGCCTGGTGCTCGGCGGCCCTGACGGTCTCGATCCGAAACTGCGCGCCGCGGCGCGCGCTTCAATCGCCTTCGGCGCCATGACTTGGCCGCATCAGCTTGCGCGAATCATGGCCGCGGAGCAGGCCTATCGCGCGCTGACGATCCTGGCCGGCCATCCCTATCATCGCGCCTGACGGCGCCTTCTTGGCAAGATTTCCTTTATAGAATTGCGCGGCATGAAGATTCGTGAGGCTTTCGCGCAAGACGCGGCTGCGGCGATCCTCGCCGCGCTGCTCGCCGCCGCCGCGCCGGCCTCGGCCCAAACGCCGCCGCCTCAGCCTGCCGCCAAACGGGACGAGAAGGCGGCGCGGGAAACCGAACTGCGCGGCCTCGAAGACACGATGCGGGCCTCCGAGGAGCAGCGCCGCCGCATCGCAGCGGACCTCGAATCGCTGAAAGCCGACCGCGCTCGGCTCAGCGCCGCGCTGATCGACACCACCGCTAAGGTCCAGGACAACGAGCGCCAGATGAGCGCCGCCAATCAGCGGCTGGCCGCCCTGACCGACACCGAGAGCGCGATGCGCAAATCGCTCGAGAACCGCCGCGGCGTCATCGCCGACGTGCTGGCGGTCCTGCAGCGCATGGGCCGCAACCCCCCGCCGGCCATCCTGGTCCGGCCGCAGGACATGGCGCAGGCGATTCGCGCCGCTATCCTGCTCGGGGCGGTGGTGCCCGAACTCAGAGCCGAAACCCAGGCGCTGGCCGACGATCTCGACGAATTGGCGAAATTGCGCAAATCGATCGCCGCCGAACGCGAGGACCTCGCCAAACGGGCGCAAAGCCTCGGCGAAGACCGGACCCGGCTCGCCGCTCTGATCGACGCGCGTCAACAATCGCTCGCCGAGGCGGAAAAGGCGCTCGACGCCGAGCGAGACCGCGCCGCCGAACTCGCCCGCCAGGCCGCCACTCTCAAAGATTTGATAGCCGGGCTGGAAAGCCAAAGCGCGGCGGCGAAGGCCGCGGCCGAGGCCGCCAGGCAAAGCGCGGAAGCGGCGGCCGCTGAAGTCAAGCAGAGGGCGGCCGCCTTGCAAGGCAAGGACCCGGCGCGGCTCAAGCCCTCGCTCGCCTTCGCCGACGCCAAGGGCACGCTGGACCTGCCGGTCGCCGGCGCGATCGTCAAAGCTTTCGGAGCTCCAGACGCTTACGGCGGCACGGAGAAAGGCGTCTCGATCGCCACGCCGCCGCTGGCGACGGTCTCTTCGCCGGTCGACGGCGCTGTCGTTTTTTCAGGTCCCTACCGCACTTATGGCCAACTCTTGATCATCAATGCCGGCGGCGGCTATTATGTCGTCTTGGCGGGTATGGATCGGATTAACGTATCAACGCGGCAGTTTGTGCTCGCGGGCGAGCCTGTCGCGATAATGGGCGACGGCGCTCAGCGTACGGCGACGGCGGCCGCCATTGGCGCCGCGCAGCCGATCCTTTATATCGAATTCAGAAAAGACGGGGCGGCTATCGATCCTGGGCCATGGTGGGCCAAGGCGGATTTAGAAAAGGCGCGCGGATGATGCGGAAGGTTTCTTACTTGGTTCTCGGCGCCGCAATCGGCGCCGCTGCGGTTACGGTCGGCTCACATACGTCCCTGCTGGCGCATGGCGCGGCTTTCGCCGCCGCCGCCGATACGTATCGTCAGCTCAATCTGTTCGGCGACGTCTTCGAAAAAATCCGCCAGGACTATGTCGAGAAGCCCGACGAAGGAAAGCTCGTCGAAGCGGCGATCAACGGCATGCTGTCCTCGCTCGATCCGCATTCGAGCTATATGGACGCCAAGGCCTTCCGCGAAATGCAGGTCCAGACCAAGGGCGAGTTCGGCGGGCTCGGCATCGAGGTCACCCAGGAAGACGGGCTGATCAAGGTCGTGACGCCGATCGACGACACGCCGGCGGCGAAAGCCGGCATTCTCTCCGGCGACATCATCACCGCGATCGACGGCGACGCCGTGCAGGGCATGACGCTCAATCAGGCCGTCGACAAGATGCGCGGCGCGGTCAACACGCCGGTCACGCTGAAAATCCAGCGCGGCGCCAAAAAGGACACGATGGACGTCAAGATCGTCCGCGACGTCATCAAGATTCAGTCGGTGCGCTCGCGCGTCGAATCGGGCGATATCGGCTATGTCCGCATCACCCAGTTCAGCGAGCAGACCTATGACGGCTTGAAAGCCGCCATGGCCAAGTTCCATGAGCAGCCCGGCGACGCCAATCTCAAGGGCTACATTCTCGATTTGCGCAACGATCCGGGCGGCCTGCTCGATCAATCGATCGAAGTGGTCAACGCCTTCGTCGATCGCGGCGAGATCGTCTCGACCCGCGGCCGCAACGTCGAAGAGACGCAGCGTTACAACGCGCGGCCCGGCGCCGACCTCTCGCATGGCAAGCCGATGGTCGTGCTGATCAATGGCGGCTCGGCCTCGGCCTCGGAAATCGTCGCCGGCGCCTTGCAAGACCATAAGCGCGCGACGCTGATCGGCACGCGCTCGTTCGGCAAGGGCTCGGTGCAGACGATCATCCCGCTCGGCCAGAACGGCGCATTGCGGCTGACCACGGCGCGTTATTACACCCCGTCCGGCCGCTCGATCCAGGCCAAGGGCATCGAGCCCGACATCCAGATCCTCGAAGACGTGCCGGCGGATCTGAAGGGCAAGGACGATCAGAAGGGCGAAGCCTCGCTCAGAGGGCATCTGAAGAACGGCGACGAGGAGAAGGACGGTTCGCAGGCCTACGTGCCGCCGGACCCGAAGAACGACAAGCAGCTCATCGCCGCGGTCGAGCTTCTGCATGGCGTCAAGACGGCCGCGCAGCTCGCCTCGCCGCCGGCGACCCCCGCCCCGGCTTCGACCCCGCCCGCCGCGGCGGTGACGCCGTCAGCGCCGGCCCCCGCCAACGCGCCGGTCCAGCCGGTGACGCCGCCGCCGGTCGAATCCGCGCCGCCGGCCGCGACGCCCAAGGCAAATTAAGCCGGGAAAGAGCCGAAAAATACGCCGCGCCGCCCTTCGGGCGGCGCGAGTTTCTTGACGATCGCGTCGCCGGCCCTCCCCTCTTGCTTCCCGAGCCGTCACTGCGAGCGAAGCAAAGCGCGATAAGGGCTTTGCTTCTGTACCTTCTCGAGGCGATCCAATGAGCGCGTACGTTGACGCGAACGCGGACTGCTTTTGGGCAGACCCAATCTATCGTTGCGGGCGAAGCGCTCGCCGCGATGAAGGCTAGAGCGAGTTACTTTTGAGTCGACCCGCCGTCATTGCGATCGAGTCTACCCAAAGCTTCAGAGGCGTCGACTTCGGCTTCGGCGAGTTCACGCCGAGAGCAGCCCCTTCACGATGGCGCTCGCCTTGCCGAAATCCATCTGACCCGGATATTTCGCCTTCAGCGCGCCGATCACCTTGCCCATATCCTTGACGCTGCTCGCGCCGATTTCGGCAATCGCGGCCTCGGCCGCGGCTTTCACCGCCGCCTCGTCCATCTGCTTGGGCAGGAATTCGTTGATCACCGCGATCTCGGCCCGCTCTTGCGCGACCAAATCAGTCCGGCCCGCCTGCTCGTAGATCGCCAGCGATTCCTGGCGCGTCTTCACCATCTTGGCGAGCAGCGCCATTTCGTCGGCCGGAGTCAACGCGGCGCTGGAGCCGCGCGCCTCGATCTCGCGGTCCTTTAGCGCCGCCATGATCAGGCGCAGCGCGCCGACGCGGGTTTTGTCGCCTCCCTTCATCGCCTCTTTCATCTGGGCGGTCACGGCGTCGCGGAGCAAGGGATCAAATCCTTCAAGCTGGAGCCGCAGCGGCTTGACGCGGCGGCGGGCCGCCGCTTAAGCACGGGACGCATCCAAATTCAACGGTCACGATCATGAAGACGCCTTACACGAAGGCGGTCGAACTCACACCGCCATGCCCGGCCTTGCGCCGGGCGTCCACGCCGATATGTGCGTCATCGCCGCGTGGACGGCCGGGACAAGCCCGGCCATGACGACAGAGGAACACAGCGACGGCTGGGCGCCGCCCAAGGCCACCGGCCTCATCGTCTTCGCCGACGGAACCGTCGTCGAGGGCTTCGGGTTCGGCGCGACCGGCTCGGCAGTCGGCGAAATCTGCTTCAACACGGCGATGACGGGCTATGAGGAAATCCTCACCGACCCGTCCTATGCCGGCCAGATCATCACCTTCACCTTCCCGCATATCGGCAATGTCGGGGTCAACGACGAGGACATCGAGACGGTGAACCTCGCCGCCTCGGCCGGCGCGCGCGGCGTAATCCTGCGTGCCGAGATCACCGACCCCTCCAATTTCCGCGCGACGCGGCGGCTCGACGCCTGGCTCAAGAGCCGCGGCATTATCGGCGTCTGCGGCCTCGACACCCGCGCTTTGACCGCCCTGATCCGCGAAAAGGGCATGCCCAACGCGGTCATCGCCCATGCCCCGGACGGCGCCTTCGACCGGGCCGCGCTCGCCGCCGAGGCCAAAGCCTGGCCGGGCATAGCCGGCATGGACCTGGTGCCGGACGTCACCGCCGCCCAGCGCTACGACTGGGACGAGACGAGCTGGCGGCTGGGGAAGGGCTATGGACGGCGCGAGGGCGAAGCCAAATACAAGGTCGTGGCCGTCGATTATGGGATCAAACGCAACATCCTGCGCCTGCTCGCCGACAATGATTGCGCCGTCACCGTCGTGCCGGCCACCGCCTCGGCCGAGGACATCCTGGCGATGAAGCCGGACGGCGTATTCCTGTCGAACGGCCCCGGCGATCCCGCCGAGACCGGCCATTACGCTGTGCCGGTGATCAAGGAATTGCTGGATAAGCGCATGCCGATCTTCGGCATCTGCCTCGGGCACCAGATGCTCGGGCTGGCGGTCGGCGCGAAAACGACGAAGATGAGCCAGGGCCATCACGGCGCCAACCATCCGGTGAAGGACTTCACCACCGACAAGGTCGAGATCGTCTCGATGAACCACGGCTTCGCCCTCGACCGCGACACGCTGCCGAAGAATGCCAAAGAGACGCATGTCTCGCTGTTCGACGGCTCGAATTGCGGCATCGCGCTGACGGACCGGCCGGCGTTCTCGGTGCAGCATCACCCCGAGGCGTCGCCGGGGCCGCGGGACAGCCATTATTTGTTCAGGCGGTTCGTGGAGATGATGGGGAAGAGAAAGGGCGGGAGTGAGGTGAAGCCGGAGGCTTAACCTCAGCGGTGCGCCAGCAAAGGTAGGTTCGATTGACTGAGCACCGACCGATATCCGTCGTACTTCGATTTCTCGATATCGCAATTTCCGAGGAAGCGCTCCGTGACGCCTTGGGCGTCCAACTCGATAGATTCGGATTGCAGCGTTCCGGCCGGCTTTCTTTTGCGCAGATCAACTTTCCTGACACCGATGACCCGTGGCTGTCGACCGCGACATATCTTTCGAGGCTCGGGCCGCCGACGGCGCAGCTCATCGCCACGGGAGGGATCGGCGGCGCAACTCTCGACATTGCGTTTGGTTTCACGTCGGACCTGGCCGCGCACTCAGCAATAATTCCCAGTTCGATTGCTGAAGCCGCAGGTCGAAATCACCTGGATATCGAAGTCTCAGCGTATCCGCTGGATAGCGAATAAAGCCATGCCGCGGGAACTACCCTGGCGTTGCACCACTGAGCGCTTGTGATGACTGCGGCGGGACTCGATCCGTCAGCGAATTATCAGTAGGGCAGAGCGCAATCGGTCATTGTTGGAACGCTCGCCCTTGGGCGCCGAGCCGAGAGGCTGTCAAGGATCGCCAGAGGTCGTGCGAAGAACGGCCGTTCTTCGAACGCCCTCTGGCGACCGCCTCCGGCGGCGCGCGAAGCGCGTCCTTGACAGCCTCTCGGCTCGGCGCGTTTGGCTTAGCGTTCCAACAATGGCCGATTGCGCTCTTCTCTCAGCTTCGTCTGGTCGCCGCGAACAGCACTCCTGCCATTGCGGGGCTCCCCGGCCCGCACGCCGCCTGCGCCGTCGAGGGCGCGCTGCGCCCCGGGCGAGCGCAGCTTGTCGGCGGCGTTCCGTGCTCGAACCCGATCCGCGCGCCTTCAGAAACCGCTATGGATCGCCCCGGCGCGGCTGTATGAAAGTGCCGCCGAGGCGGCGTCATTGGGCTCGCCTCAAGCCCGAGGGAGCTATGGCCGAGCGCAGAAAGCTTGCGGCGATCCTCGCCGCCGACGTCGTCGGCTTCAGCCGGCTTGCCGGCGCGGATGAGGACCGGACGCTGGCGCGCCTGCGCGCGCTGCGCAGCGACCTCATCGATCCGACGATCGCCGTGCACAACGGCCGAGTGGTGAAGCGCACCGGCGACGGGGCGCTGGTCGAGTTCCGCAGCGTGGTGGACGCGGTGCGCTGCGCGATCGAGGTGCAGAACGGCATGGTCGAGCGCAATGCCGGCCTGCCGCCAGAGCGGCGGATCGAATTCCGCATCGGCATTCACATCGGCGACGTCGTCGAGGAGAGCGACGGCGACCTGATGGGCGACGGCGTCAATATCGCGGCGCGGCTTGAAGGGATCGCCAAGCCGGGCGCGATCTGTCTCTCGGAGGACGCCTATCGCCAGGTGAAGGCGCGGCTCGACGTTCTGGTCAGCGATCTCGGCGCGGCGCAACTCAAGAACATCGCCGAGCCGATCCACGTCTATTCGCTCGAAATTGGCGCGCCGGCCAAGCCGAAAGCGCCGCCGGACGAGCCCGCAGCGCCGGAGAAACCGGCCGCGCTGGCCCTGCCCGACAAACCCTCGATCGCGGTGCTGCCGTTCCAGAACATGAGCGGCGATCCAGACCAGGAATATTTCGTCGACGGCATGGTCGAGGACATCATCACCGGTCTGTCCCGAATCAAATGGCTGTTCGTGATCGCGCGCAATTCGAGCTTCACCTACAAGGGCAAAACGGTCGACATCCGCCAGGTCGGCCGCGAATTGGGCGTTCGCTATGTGCTCGAGGGCGGCGTGCGCAAGGCCGGCAATCGCCTGCGCATAACGGCGCAATTGCTCGAAGCGGAAACCGGGGCGCATCTCTGGGCGGACCGCTACGACGGCGCGCTGGAAGACGTGTTCGATCTGCAGGACAAGATCACGCAAGGCATCGTCGCCATCATCGAGCCGAATCTTCGCCGCGCCGAGATCGAGCGCGCCCAACGCAAGCGGCCCGACAGCCTCGGCGCCTATGACCTCTATCTGCGCGCCCTGCCCCATATGGCGTCAGCAATGCCGGAAGACGCCGCAATCGGCATCGGCTACCTCGAACAGGCGCTAAAGCTCGATCCCAACTACGCCGCCGCCCATGCCTACATGGCCTGGGCGCTGGAGATCCGCTTCATGCGAGGCGGCTTCAACCCGGCGGACGCAGCGGCGGGCGTGCGCCATGCCCGGACGGCGCTGGCCCATGGCGGCGACGATGCGACGGCGCTCGCCGTCGCTTCGCTCACGCTCCTGCATCTCGCTTACGATTTCGAGGCCGCGTCGGGCGCAGTCGCCCGCGCCCTCTCGTTGAACGATTCGTTCGCCGCCGCCTTTTATTTCGGCGCGCATATCCATGCGCTGCGCGGCGACGCGGCGACCGCCGAAGAGTACGCGGGCAAAGCGCTGCGGCTCAGCCCCTTCGACCCGCTCAGCTATCTCGCCTTGCACGCGATCGGCACCGTCCGGGTCCGCCAGGGCCGGTTCGACGAAGCCGCGTCCCAGTATTCGAAGGCGATCCAGGCGAACCCGCGTTTCAGCATCCTTTACGCGCTGCACACCGCGGCGCCGGCGCTCGCGGGTCGGGAAGCGGAGGCCAAGTTTGCCGCAGACCGACTCCTGGCGCTGGAGCCGAGCTTTCGCATACAGCCGTTCCTCGCTGCGTTTTCTCCGTTTTTCGATCAAGTGCTGACGGATTCCCTTTCGATCGGACTGCGGAAGGTGGGCCTGCCCGAATAGGCCGGGCCGGGGGGGCAGCGCCGAGGCAATCGGAGCGGGATCGCCGAGCTGGAAGTATCGCGGTCATGGCCTGGACGGGCGCGACGTCGCCTCGATTAAAATGCAGAGATCGCCCCGGCATTGTCCGCCGCGGCGAAATCGCCCTCTTTGACCCTATATTTCCGCCGCCCGAAAAGCCCGCCTACCGGGGAACCTCCCGATTCCGCCATGGTTGAGAGAACGCGCCGCCTTCGCTTGCACGGCGCTCTTCGGCTCGAGATCGTGGAATGGCTCCGCTCGCGCGCCTTCGCTTCGCGGCGACAGCCGCAGTTCTCGCGTTCGGCTTGCAGCCGGGCGCGGCGGCGTGCCTGGATATCGGCCAGGCGCAGCGGCTGGAGTTGAGCGGCGAATTGACCTATCGCGTCTTTCCAGGCCCGCCGAACTTCAAGGACGTGAAGGCCGGCGACGCCCCGGAGCCGGCGTTCATTTTGGAGTTGGCTCGGCCGATCTGCGTCGGCCGCGACGGGAAGGAGGTTTCGACGATCGAGCTTTTGCCGACCGAAAAGACCGTCGGGTTCATGCGCAGCCTCGTGGATTCGAAGGTCCTCGTCACGCTGGGAAAGCCCATAGCGCCGACAACGCCTCATCCGCACGCGCCATTGGCCGCGGCGGTCGCCGGCGTCGCCAAGCTGGAAGGAGCGCCGCCTGTAGCCGCATCCGCCGAATCCGCTGCCCCGCCGCAGAGCGGCGACGCCGCCAGCATTGTCCGGGCGTTCTACGAATCGCTCGGCCAGGGCGACGGCGATCGGGCGGCGACCTTCATCGCGCCCGAGGTCCGCAAAGGGCCGCTCTCCGGGGCGGAGATGACCCGCTTCTATAGCCGACTTCGCGAGCCGCTGAGGCTGACGGAGCTCAAGCCGATCAATCCGAACAGGTACTTCGTCGCCTATACGTTCAAGACCGCCGGCAGCGCCTGCATGGGCCGAGCCTTGGTCGATACGGTGAACAGGTCGGGAGAAAACTACATCTCGCATATTGAGGCTCTCGACGGATGCTGATCCGCGCCAGCCTTCGTCCTCCCTATCCGCGCCGGCGGAACAAGCTGAACTGAAAGCGCTGCTCCGAGCCCCACGGCGTCTTGTGATCGTGGCGGCGCGTCTCGATCAAATCGAAGCCGTCGCCGACCGCCTCGGCCAGGCTTTCGCCGTCATAGCGCGCGACCGGCAGGCCGCTGCACTTTTCCGGCCCGTCCGGCGCGAAGGTCGCGATGATCGCATGGCCGCCGGCTTTCATGGCTTCGGTCAGTCGGGCGACGTAAGCGGCGCGATCGGCTGCATCGACCAGGAAATGAAACGCCGCGCGGTCGTGCCAGACGTCGTAAGATGCGGGCTCGGGCCGCCAGGCCGTGGCGTCGGCGACGATCCAGCGGACTTGGCGCGCGCGTTCGCCGAGCCGCGCCTTGGCGGTCGCGAGCGCGGCCTCGGAAAGGTCGAGCACGGCGAGGTTGCGGAAGCCTTTCTCCAACAACGCGTCGACCAGTCGCGCCGCGCCGCCGCCGATGTCGACGATCTTGGCCTCGGGTGGCGCGCCGGTTCGCGCGATCATGTCGAGCGAAGGCGCCGGATTCTCCTGGAACCAGCTCACTTCATTCTCGCCCTTGCTCACGTAAACCTGCCGCCAATGGGCCTGTCGGCTGCCGTCGTCCATGGCGTCGCCTCGCAAGGAAGAGAAGGGCAAGCTTAAATGGGCCCGCCGCCGATCTTCGACAATGAGCGCGCTTCGTCAGGCCGCGCTCTCCGCGCGCGCAACCGAAGCGCGCCAAGACGGCCCAGACCAGCCCATTGACTCCGGCCGCCGCCGGGACCAGACTTGCCCTTCGCTCGAGGGGAGCCCCTTCTAGGGCTGAGACGGCGGTTTCCGCCGGACCCTTTGAACCTGATCCGGGTCGTGCCGGCGTAGGGACGAGGTCTTGGCCGAAATCATCGGCTTTCCCCCCAAATCCCAAGCCAGACCGACCGGCGCATAACGCGGGAAGGAAAGCCTATGAACGAGCTCGCCTCGCCAAAATCATTTCAACCGGCCCCCCAGAGCGTGACCAGCGGACCGATCGCCGGCTCGCGGAAAATCTATGTCGCGGTCAAATCCCGCCCCGATATTCGCGTGCCCTTGCGCGAGATCGCGTTGAGCGATCCTTCCGAGCCGCCGGTCCGCGTCTATGACCCGTCCGGCCCTTATACGGAGGCGGATGGGCGCATCGACCTCGCCAAAGGCTTGGCGCCCGTGCGCGAGACCTGGATCGCGAGCCGCGGCTTCGAGGCCGCGCAAGGCCGCGCAGTGCGGCCGGAAGACAATGGCGACGTTTCCGCCGACAAGCTCGTGCCGCTCTGCCCGGCCGAGCGAAGGCTGCGCGCCGGCCAGCAAGGCCAGCTCGTCACGCAATTGGAATTCGCCCGCGCCGGAATCGTCACTGAAGAGATGATCTATGTCGCCCATCGCGAGAATCTCGCGCGCGAGGCGGCGGTCGAGCAGGCGGCGGAGCGGCTCGCCGACGGCGAGAGCTTCGGCGCGGCGATTCCGTCCTTCGTCACGCCCGAATTCGTGCGGCAGGAGGTGGCGCGCGGCCGCGCGATCATTCCCGCCAACATCAATCATGTCGAACTCGAGCCGATGGCGATCGGCCGCAATTTTCTGGTCAAGGTCAACGCCAATATCGGCAATTCCGCCGTCACCTCGGGCGCGGCCGAAGAGGTCGAGAAGCTGGTCTGGGCGATCCGCTGGGGCGCCGACACGGTGATGGACCTTTCGACGGGGCGCAACATCCACAACATCCGCTCCTGGATCATCCGCAACTCGCCCGTGCCGATCGGCACGGTGCCGATCTATCAGGCGCTGGAGAAGGTCGGCGGCGATCCGCTGAAGCTCGATTGGGACGTGTTCAAGGACACGCTGATCGAGCAGGCCGAGCAGGGCGTCGACTATTTCACCATTCATGCCGGCGTGCGCCTCGCTCACGTGCCGCTGACCGCCAAGCGCGTCACCGGCATCGTCTCGCGCGGCGGCTCGATCATGGCGCGCTGGTGTCTGGCGGGACACCGCGAGAGCTTCCTCTACGAGCGCTTCGACGAAATCTGCGATATCATGCGACGGTACGACGTCTCGTTCTCGCTCGGCGACGGCTTGCGCCCCGGCTCGATCGCCGATGCGAACGACGCGGCGCAATTCGCCGAATTGGAGACATTGGGCGAACTAACCAAGATCGCTTGGGACAAGGGCTGCCAAGTGATGATCGAAGGCCCGGGCCATATCCCGATGCACAAGATCAAGGTGAATGTCGAGAAGCAGCTCGCCGAGTGCGGCGAGGCGCCGTTCTACACGCTCGGGCCGCTGACGACCGATATTGCGCCGGGCTACGATCACATCACGTCGGGCGTCGGGGCGGCGATGATCGGCTGGTTCGGCACGGCGATGCTCTGTTACGTCACGCCGAAGGAGCATCTCGGCCTGCCCGATCGCGACGACGTCAAGACAGGGGTGATTACGTACCGCATCGCCGCCCACGCCGCCGACCTCGCCAAAGGCCATCCAGCCGCGCAAATCCGCGACGACGCTTTGTCGCGGGCGCGCTTCGATTTCCGCTGGGAGGACCAATTCAACCTATCGCTCGATCCTGACACGGCCCGCGCCTTCCATGACGCGACGCTGCCCAAGGACGCGCATAAAGTCGCGCATTTCTGCTCGATGTGCGGGCCGAAGTTCTGCTCGATGAAGATCACCCAGGATTTGCGCAAAGAAGCCGAGGCGATGGCCGGAATGGAGGCGAAGTCGAAGGAGTTCATCGAACAGGGCGGCGCGCTTTACGTGCCGGCGGCGGAGTGACGGGCCGGAACTCGATGTCGGACTCGGCGTACCCCCTCCCCGGCCCTCCCCCGCTTCGCGGGAGAGGGGGCGGCAAGCACCGTGCATGGGACCCCCTCTCCCGCGAAGCGGGGGAGGGTTGGGGAGGGGGCGCGGGGGATGGTTGGGGAGGGCGCGCGGCGCCGGCGCCATCCTCGCGCTCTCCGATCTTGCGCATCGGCGGCGGTCCATGAGCAAACGCATCACCGTCATCGGCGCAGGCGTCGCGGGCTTGACGAGCGCTCTCGCGCTCGCCGAGCGCCGCGCCGAGGTCGAAATCCTGGAACGTTCGGAAAGACTCGGCGAGGATTGCTGCTCGTGGTGCGCCGGTGGGATGCTCGCGCCGTGGTGCGAAGCCGAGAGCGCCGAGCGCGAGGTCGTGGATTTGGGCCGCGGCGCGATCGCCTGGTGGGAGAAGCGCGTGTCCGGGGTCGAGCGCAACGGCACGCTCGTCGTCGCCGCACCGCGCGATACGAGCGAGATCGATCGTTTCGCCGCGCGTACGGACAATCACGAGCGCGTCGACGAGGCGCGTATCGCGGCGATCGAGCCGGACCTCGCCGGGCGCTTCCGCAAAGGTCTGTTCTTCCCCGAGGAAGGTCACCTCGATCCGCGGCGCGCGCTGCACGACCTCGCCGAGCGACTGGCCGCGCGCGGCGTCGCGGTCCGCTTCGGGGTCGATGCGAGGCAAATCGCCGCGGACGGACGCGCGATTCTCGATTGCCGCGGCCTTTCCGCGCGCGACGCGCTGCCCGACTTGCGCGGCGTGCGCGGCGAGATGCTGATCTTGCGCACCGATGAGGTGAGGCTGTCGCGGCCGGTGCGCTTTCTGCATCCGCGCATTCCGCTCTATGTCACGCCGCGCGCGAACGGCCATTTCATGATCGGCGCGACCGCGATCGAGAGCGCTTCGCGCGGGCCGGTGACGGCGCGCAGCGCGATCGAGCTGCTGAGCGCCGCCTACGCGCTGCATCCCGCCTTCGGCGAGGCCGAGATCGTCGAGATGCGCGCCGACGCGCGGCCGGCCTTTCCCGACAATCTGCCGCGCCTCGTCGTGAAAGACGGGCGCACATATCTCAATGGGCTCTACCGCCACGGCTTCTTGCTTGCGCCGATTTTCGCCGAGCGCGCCGCCGCGGCTCTTTTGGAGGAACGATCAGCCGATGAAAGTCATCGTCAACGGCGTCGAGCATGAGATCGCCGCCGCGACGCTCGCCGCCGCGCTGAAGGCGCTCGACTACGAAAACGCGACCGTCGCGACGGCGCTGAACGGCCATTTCGTGCCGGCGCGCAAGCGCGAACAGGCGAAGCTCGCCGAAGGCGACCGGATCGAGATCGTCGCGCCGCGGCAGGGAGGGTGAGCGATGCGTCTCTATGACGTCGAGATCAATTCGCGTCTGCTGCTCGGCACGGCGCAATATCCTTCGCCGGCGATCCTCGCCGAAGCGGTGCGCGCTTCGCAGACCGAGATCGTCACCGTCTCGCTGCGCCGCGAGTCCGCCCGCCTGCGCGAAGGCCAGGACTTCTGGGCTCTCATCCGCGAACTTGGCGTGCGGGTTTTGCCCAACACCGCCGGCTGCCATTCGGTGAAAGAGGCGGTGACCACCGCCGAGATGGCCCGCGAGATTTTCGCCACCAACTGGATCAAGCTCGAAGTGATCGGCGAAGCCGACACGCTGCAGCCCGACGTGTTCGGCCTGGTCGAGGCGGCGCGCATCCTCAACGAGGACGGCTTCGCCGTGTTTCCGTACATGACCGAGGACCTCGTCGTCGCCGAGCGCCTGCTCGAAGCAGGCTGCCAGGTGTTGATGCCCTGGGGCGCGCCGATCGGCTCGGGCAAAGGCTTGAACAACCTCTTTGGCTTGCGCGCCTTACGCGCGCATTTCCCCGACGTTCCGCTGATCGTCGACGCCGGCATCGGCGTTCCCTCGCACGCCGCAGCGGCGATGGAGCTCGGCTACGACGCGATCCTGCTGAACACCGCCGTCGCCAAAGCCGGCGATCCGCCTGCGATGGCCCGCGCCTTCGCTCTCGCCATCGAAGCCGGCCGAGCGGCGTACCTCGCCGGCGCGATGCAGCCGCGCGACATGGCCGCGCCGTCGACGCCGGTCCTCGGCAGGCCGAGCTTGGCGAGGTGACGATGGTGCGGAGCGCGCCGAGCTTTGTCCTCCTCCGCAAAGCGGGGGAGGGCGACTATGCGAAGCATGGTGGAGGGGGCACGCGGCGCATCAGAATAATCCCGGACTCAGCGGCCCCCTCCACCGCGCTGCGCGCGGTCCCCCTCCCCCGTCTTCGACGGGGGAGGATGTGACGCCCAACATGATTCCGCTCGACGCCTTCTACCCGATCGTCGACAGCGCCGATTGGGTGCGCCGCCTGCTCGGCGTCGGCGCAAAGCTGGTGCAACTTCGCGCCAAGGACAGGCCGCGCGACGAACTGCGCCAAGAAATCCGCGCTGCGCTCGCCGCCTGCCGCAGCGCCGGCGCGCAGCTCGTCGTCAACGATTACTGGGACGTCGCGATCGACGAAGGCGCGGACTTCGTCCATCTCGGCCAGGGCGATCTCGACGCCGCGGACATTGCGCGCATCCGCGCCCATAGAATAAAGTTCGGCGTCAGCACCCATGATCACGCCGAGCTGGAGCGCGCCCTCTCTCTCGACCCCGACTATGTCGCGCTCGGCCCGATCTACCCGACCCGACTGAAGGCGATGGCCTTCGGCCCGCAAGGCCTCGAGCGCATCGGCGAGTGGAAAATGCTGATCGGCGATCGTCCGCTCGTCGCGATCGGCGGGATTACGCTGGAGCGCGCCCCGCTTTGCCTGGCGGCCGGAGCCGACATCGTCTCCGTCGTCACCGACATCACCCTGAACGAAGACCCCGAGGCGCGGGCGGCGGCCTGGGTCGCGGCGACGCGGCGGCCGGCGTGATGGCGCGCCTGCCGGTCGCGCTGACCATCGCCGGGTCGGATTCCGGGGCCGGCGCCGGCATACAAGCGGACATCAAGACATTCGCGGCGCTCGGCGTCTATGCTGCTTGCGCGATCACGGCGGTCACCGCGCAAAATACACAGGGCGTTACGGACATCCATTTCGTACCTCCGAGGTCCGTCTCGGCGCAGATAGACGCGGCGCTTTGCGATTTCGACGTCGCGGCGATCAAGATCGGCATGCTTGGCGCGGCGGACGTCGCCGACGCGGTCGCCGATCGGCTTGGCGGTCTGACGACGGGGCGGCCGTTCATCGTCTTTGATCCTGTGATGGTCGCATCCTCGGGCGATGCGTTGAGCAAGGAAGGCTTTCTTGACGCAGTCAAGGCGAAGGTGCTGCCGCTTGTCGATTGCCTGACGCCCAATCTTGCCGAGGCCGCCGCCTTGCTGGGCGGCGCGCAAGCGCGCGACGAGGCGACGATGGCGGCGCAAGGACGCGCGCTGCTGGCGCTCGGCTCGCGCGCCGTGCTGATGAAGGGCGGCCATCTCGAGTCGGGCGAGGCGGTCGATTGGCTGGTCACGCGGAAGGATGCGCGGCGTTATGCCGGGCCGCGCATCGATTCGACGAATACGCATGGCACCGGCTGTACGTTGTCGGCGGCGGTCGCAGCGCATGTCGCGCTTGGAGCGGGATTGCAGGACGCCGTCGCTGCGGCGAAAGCCTTCGTTGCCCGCGCGATCGAGGCCGGGCGCGATGTGAGGCTTGGCGGCGGCCGCGGACCGCTGATGCAGATGGCGGTACGCGGCCGGTAAGCGCCCAAACGGTCGCGTCGGCGTGGCGACCCCGGCGGCCCGACCGGGGAATCGGCTCCTTTTCGCGCCTGCCGCGGTTCAGGCGCCGGGCCCATATCCCGTGGACAGAGCCCAACCCGCCGATGCGCCGCCGTCCTCGCTTTGCTACCTTCTCAGCATGACCCGCCATGCCCAGCCGCCCGCGCCGCCTCTCGGCGAAGCCGCCGCGCCCGCGTTCCGCGAGGCCGACGTCAAGCTCACACCGATGATGGCGCAATATTTCGAGATCAAGGCGGCCAACCCGGATTGCCTGCTCTTCTACCGGATGGGCGATTTCTACGAATTGTTCTTCCGCGACGCGGAGATCGCCAGCGCGGCGCTCAACATCGTCCTGACCAAGCGCGGCAAGCACGAGGGCGCCGATATTCCGATGTGCGGCGTGCCGGTCGAGCGCGCCGACGAATATCTGCAGCGGCTGATCGCGGCCGGCCATAGAGTCGCGGTCTGCGAGCAGCTCGAAGACCCGGCCCTCGCCAAGAAGCGCGGGCCGAAAGCCGTGGTGCGCCGCGATGTGATCCGTCTCGTGACGCCGGGCACGATCACCGAAGAGCGCCTGCTCGAGCCGGGCCGCGCCAATCTCCTCCTCGCCGTCCACCGGGTTCGCGCCGGCGAGGACCGTACCTCCTTCGGCCTCGCCGCGGTCGATATTTCGACCGGCGCCTTTTTGCTCAGCGAGGCCGACGCGGCCTCGCTCGGCGCCGAGATCGCGCGGCTCGATCCCAGCGAGATCGTCGCGACGCAGGCGACGCTCGACGATCGGGACGCCGCGCGGGCCTTCGCCGAGACCCGCGCGGCGCTGACGCCGGTCGGCCGCGACGCCGGCAGTCCCGACGCCGCCGAGCGCGCCTTGCGCGACTTCTACGGCGTCGACATGCTCGACGGCTTCGGCGCCTTCAGCCGCGCCGAGATCGGCGCCGCGGCGCTGGCGATCCATTATGTCGGCCGCACACAGATCGAAGCGCGGCCGGCGCTGGCGCGGCCGAGCCGCCGGCCGCGCGGCGAAACGATGGAGATCGACGCTTCGACCAGAGCCAATCTCGAACTGACGCGCACCTTGAGCGGCGAGCGGCAAGGTTCGCTCCTGGCGACGGTCGACCTCACCGCGACGCCGGCCGGCGCGCGGCTCCTCGCCGAGCGGCTCGCCGGCCCGCTCACCGACCCGGCCGCGATCAACAGAAGGCTGGACGCGATCGGTTTTTTCATCGAGGAGCCTGCCTTACGCCGCGACTTGCGCGCCGCGCTGCGCGCCGCGCCGGACCTCGCTCGCGCCGTGTCGCGCTTGAGTCTTGATCGCGGCGGCCCGCGCGATCTCGCCGCGCTGCGCGACGGGCTCGCCGTCGCCCGCGCCGTCGCCGAGCGCCTCGCGGCGCAGCCGCTCGCGGGCGCGATCCTCGCCGAAGCGGCCAGGCGGCTCGCCGGAATCGCGCCCGGATTGGAGCAGATTCTGGCGTCGACGCTCGCCGACGATTTGCCGCTCAACAAGCGCGACGGCGGCTTCGTTCGCGCAGGCGCCGAGCAGGGGCTCGACGAAGCGCGCGCCTTGCGGGACGAGAGCCGGCGCGTCATCGCCGACTTGCAGGGCAAATACGCGGCTCTCGCCGAGACCAATCAGCTCAAGATCAAGCACAATCATTTTCTCGGCTTCTTCATCGAGACCTCGCAAGCTCAGGGCGAGCGGCTGCTGAAAGCGCCCTTCTCCGCCACTTTCATCCATCGTCAGACCATGGCCGGCGCGATGCGCTTTTCGACCAACGAGCTCGCCGAACTCGAGGCCAAGATCGCGTCAGCGGCCGACCGCGCGCTGGCGTTGGAGCTCGCCGTGTTCGAACGTTTGCGTCGGGCGGCGCTCGCCGAGATCGAGGCGATCCGCGGCCTCAGCGCCGCTCTGGCCGAGATCGACGTCGCCTGCGCCCTCGCCGAGCTGGCGGCGACGCGCGAATGGGTTCGCCCGATCGTGGACGAATCCTTGACGTTCGCTATCGAGGCCGGGCGTCATCCGGTGGTCGAGGCGGCGTTGCGGGCCAAAGGCGAGCCTTTCGTCGCCAATGAGTGCGATCTTTCCGGCGACGCGGATGGCGGCCGCATCGCCCTCGTCACCGGCCCGAACATGGCCGGCAAATCGACGTACCTTCGTCAGGCCGCGCTGATCGCGCTGCTGGCGCAAGCGGGGTCTTACGTCCCGGCGCGGCGCGCCCATATCGGCGTCGTCGACCGGCTGTTCTCGCGGGTCGGCGCCGCCGACGATCTCGCGCGAGGCCGCTCGACCTTCATGGTCGAGATGGTCGAGACCGCGGCCATCCTCAATCAGGCGACGCTGCGCTCGCTGGTCATTCTCGACGAGATCGGCCGCGGCACCGCGACATTCGACGGGCTCTCCATCGCTTTCGCCACGATCGAACATCTCAACGCGGTCAACCGCTCGCGCGCGCTGTTCGCGACCCATTTCCACGAGCTGACGCGGCTCGCCGCGACTTTGCCGCGCATGGTCAATCTCGCGCTGCGCGTCACGGAATGGAAAGGCGATCTCGTCTTTCTGCACGAAGTCGCGCCTGGCGCGGCTGACCGCTCCTACGGCGTGCAGGTCGCCAAGCTCGCCGGCTTGCCGAGCGCCGTGGTCGAGCGCGCCCGCGCCATCCTCGCCGGTTTGGAGACGAGCGACCGCTCCGGCCAGGCGCTCGCCAAGCTCGACGATCTGCCGCTCTTCACCTATGCGCCGCCGCCCCCGCCGGCGCCGAAGCGCGATCTTCTGCGCGAGAAGCTCGCGGCGCTCGATCCGGACGATCTTTCGCCGCGCGAGGCGCAGGCGGCGCTCTATGCGCTGAAGCAGATCATGAAAGAGGACGAGGCATGAACGTTTATTTGGCGACAGCGATCGCCGCTTATTTGTACGTCGTCGCCCCTGGCCCGGCATTCCTGGCGCTGTTCACGCTCGCCGCCTCGAAGGGGCGCGGCGCCGGCGCCTGGTTCATCTGCGGCCATCTCGTCGGCGACATCACCTGGGGCGCGATGGCTTTCGCCGCGATCATCGGCGCGAACCGAATCGGCCCGACTCTGTTCGAGATCCTCGGCTTCGGCTGCGGGGCCTATCTCATCTATCTTGGCGGCAAGGCGGTCCTGGCCAGGAAGGACGCGGGCACGCCGGCCGTCGGTTCGCGCCGGCCGCTGATCGCCGGCATGGCGTTCGGCCTGACCAATCCGAAATCCTATCCTGTCGCGGTCGCGATGTTCACCGCGATCGCCGCGCCTTTCGCCCATCAGCTCACTTTCGCCGACGCGCCGAAGCTGATCCTCGCCGCTTTCGCCGGCTTTCTCGCCGGCGACCTGACGCTGATTTTCGCCGCCGGCCTGCCGGCGGTCAGGCGCTTCTTCCTGCGCCATGGGGTGATGGTCACGCGCATCGTCGGGACGCTGTTCATCGCCTTCGGCGCGAAGTCGATCTATGATGCGGCCGGCGGGGCGCTGCGGCGAGCGTAGCGCGAGAGAACTCGTGCCGTCATTGCGAGAGCAAGCAGATAGGTTCGTCGCTCCGCTTCTCGCAATGACGATTGAGGACCAATGTCTCTCGGGCTAGATGTGGCAGTAGATTACGGCGTAATCGTTTGCATTGTCTCCTAACAACCGCCTGAGCGCGAGAGCAGACGGCGGTTGCGGCTCTTCCGTTAGAGCCCCCAGCATGCCGCCCCACAATCCGATGCCCAAATGACCGACGGCAAAGCTGTGGCTAGCCGTATCCCATTCGTGAAGCGGCGACGTGTTGGCGCAATTTGGGCAGACGACCGATGCGCCGTCGCGCATGGAGCACCAATCGTCGAGCGCTTTGTAAAGAGGCTCCGAGCCTGGCGGACCTAATTCGATAACATGTCCGCAGCCGGGACAAACCGCCTCGACGCCATCGTTGTTGAAAAAGAGGCCGCTGCCTGCGCGATAGCGAGGCGTTAGCTCCGCGCCTCCCGGCTCGGCGCGCCATTCATAGTCGGTGACCTCAATCGCTACTCCGGTGATGTGCGGCCGCCGCGGGTATTTTGGCGGTACCAGCGCGTCGAAATGTGGACAGTCGGACCTCACAGCAAATGCGGTCGCAAGGCAGAGCGGAATATTGTTTCGCGGATGCGGCTCGACCGCCCCGACCTCAACCAAGCTCCGATAGAGCTCGCGCGCTGCGCCGGGCGCATCGGCAGTCGAAATACGCCTGTTGACTAGGTAAGTGCACTTGTCGCTCATGCCGAATCTCGTGGAAATAGCGGCTAAAGCGATCAAAACGCCAATCAGAGCGCCGGCGCAATACTGTCGTAACGTCAGGTACGAAATTTACGTAACCGCAGCCTACGCTTTACGCGCAGTCGCCGTCTGGATACCCCTTGCTGGATACCCCATGCGCGGGAACGACATTGCGCTGCGTCCTAAGCCTCTGTCGTCTCCAACCGGCGCGCCTCATTCCGCCGTGCCGCCTTGCGCCTGATGATCATCGGCAACCCATTCTCCGGCCGCAGCGTCACTCGCAGCAGCGGCCAGACTTTGGCGCCTTCTTTCAGCGCAAAGCTGAACCGGCTTGCGACCATCGCGAGAACAAGCGTCGCCTCCTGCAGGGCGAAGGCTTGGCCGATGCAGATGCGGGGGCCGGCGCCGAAGGGCAGGTACGAGAAGCGGTCGATCTTCGTCCGCTCTTCGCCGAGAAAGCGCGTCGGATCGAATGCGTCCGGCCGCTCCCAGAGCAGCTTGTGGCGATGCAGGACATAAGGCGAAATCACAATCAACGAGCCGCGCCTGGCGCGCTTATCGCCGAGCTCGTCGGGGCCGAGCGCCACCCGGCTGATCGCCGCGATCGGCGGGTAGAGGCGGACCGCCTCGTCGATTACGGCCCGCGTTTCAACGAGCCGATCGACCAACCCCTCCATCGGCCCGGCGAAGGCGCGGATCGCCTCCGCTTCGACGCGCTCGCGCCATTCAGCGGATTGCGACAGAAGAAACATGGACCAGGTCAGCGCGTTCGCCGTCGTCTCGTGCCCGGCGGAGATGAAGGTGAGAATGTTCGAACGCACTTCCGCTTCGCTGATCCGCGCGCCGGTCTCGGCGTCATGGGCGTTCAAAAGCAGGGTCAAAATATCGCGCGGCGCCGCTTCCGGCCGCTCGGCGAGAAGGCGGCGGCGCGCCGCGATCACCTCGTCTATCGCCTGCTCGAAAAAGCGCAAAGTCGCGCCCGCCCGCCAGCGGGCCAGCCGCGGCACGAAATCGGGCGCGCCGATCAGATCGAGCGCACTGACTTTACCGATCGCCCGGAAATAGCCGGTCATCGCCAGGCGAATGCTTTCCGCGTCGCGGCCGAAGCCGTCGGAAAAAATCGTCCGCTCGAGCACGTCTAGCGTCAGCCGGGTCATCTCGACCGCGACGTCGATCTCGGCCTCTTCCCCGAGGCTGAGCCAACGCGCCAGCATGGCTTCGCCGGCCGCGGCCATAGCCGGGGCGAAGTCCCTCACCTGTTTATGGGCGAAGATCGGCGCCACCGCCCGTCTTTGCGCGCGCCACTGCTCGCCCTCGGCGCTGAGCAGGCCGTCATTCAAGCCGGCGGAGAGCACGCGGCGCTGCAGCCGGTCCTTTTGATAATTGCTCGCATTCTCCAAAAGAACGCGGCGAATGGCGCTTGGCTCGTGAACGAGCAACGCGTGCCCGACCGGCAATCCGCCCTCGACCACCGGCTCCTCGAAATGCGGCTTGGCCCAGCATTCGAGAGGATTGCGACGCAACGCGCTCAGCAGGCCGACCAAGCCGAGAGGCCGCGGCTGCGGCGTCGGCGCAGGCGGACAAAATGTGGGCGGTCCGCCGCCCAAACCGTCCTGGACAAGGCCGGCCATGGATATTTCCCCAATCCCTTTCGTCAATTACGCCATCAACGCATTGCAGGTCAATCGGTTCCCCCGGTCAGTATTCCGGCCCGATGGACAAGTTCTCCGCTTGACCGGCTTGGAGAGCAACGATATCATTGATCTCAGTGGGATCATAACATGCCCGGCAATCTGCACGTTCGTAATCTTGACGACGATCTCATTGTCCGATTGAAGCGGCGCGCGGCGCGGCATGGGCGCTCGGCCGAGGCCGAGCATCGAGAAATTCTTCGCCAGGCTCTGGCGGGCGAGGACGAACCCTCTTTCGAAACCCTTGCCGCCGAACTACGCGAACTGACCAAAGGCCGGCGCCAGACGCCTTCGGAGATTCTTCTCCGCGAAGGACGTGACGAGCGGCGATGAAGCTGGTCATCGACGCAAGCATCGCCGTCAAATGGGTCGTCGAAGAGCCCGGAACCAGCGAAGCATTAGCGCTGCGCGGAAGGGCGGAGTTGATTGCTCCTGAATTGCTCGTCGCCGAATGCGCGAACATCCTGTGGAAGAAGACGCAGAGAAAAGAACTTACGCCGGACGAAGCGCGTCTCGCGGCGCGCCTTCTTCATGCCGCTGAGTTGGACCTTGCGCCGACCCGCGCGCTGCTCGAACGCGCCACGCTCCTCGCCATCGACCTCGATCATCCAGCCTACGATTGCATGTACCTTGCGCTGGCGCTCGCAAACAATTGCGCCTTCGTCACGGCGGACGACCGCCTGCTGCGAAAACTCGCGCAAACGAACGGTCCTTTGCGCGACAAGGCCGTTTCATTGACGGATGCGGCAAGAACTTAAACTTATGGCCGCGCCGCGGTCAGATCGATCCCGGCGGAATGAACGCGCAATAAAGGAAGATATCGTCGAACACGTTGACCGAGGCCGGCCCCTTGCGGTCGAACTCGGTCGCCGAGCGATAGCAGAGATGGGCGTGATGCGCCTCATCGCTCGGCGGATCGCCGGGAATCGGCAAGAAGGTGATCCGCTCTTCAGGGATCGCGACCCATTCCTGCTCCCGGGTCAGGAATTCGAACGCGCCGCCGCGCTCGCGGTAGACGGTCGCGGCGCAATCGTCGCCGCCGCAGCAGAGCTGGCCGTTCTTGCCATGTACGCCGGTATAGATGTCGTGCGCCTCGGCGGGCGAGTAGGACGCCGTCAGCGCGGCGATCAGAACGCCGCCAAGGGCGACGCGAGCCAGAGCCTTCATCATCGATCAACCGCTCCTGTTGGCGGCCGATCGATCGAAAACGTCTTAGCCGAGCGATCCAGCCGCGCGCTGATCGCCCTCCGAAAACGCTAGGCTTTCCTCCAAAATGTCCACGCGCCGCGACTCTCGCGCGAGCGCTGAAACGCGTCGACAAACCACGCCTCGCGCGGCGCCTTCGCGCATAGCCGCCCCGTCCCGCCGCGTATCGACGCCGACGAGGACGCCGCGCTGAACGGCGCATCCCTGGCGGGCCGCGTTCAAAACGCCTGCAACGCCGCCGCGACTCGCCTAGCAAGAGGCGTGCCGAATCGAAAAGAACATAGGCTCGCGGCGCAGAGCGTCAAGATCGGGGAAAGCGATCGTCGGCGGGCGCGCTCTCTTTTCTGTGAGCGCGCTTACTATAGCCGCTCGCCGCTATTCCCCTTATAACGCTGTCAATCATTCGCTAGGCCAAGGAGCGCCCTATGCCAGCCAAACGCATCGTCTTCACCGGCGGCTCGGGCAAGGCCGGGCGGCATGCGGTCCCGCATCTGCTCGCCAAGGGCTATAAGATCCTCAATGTCGACCTGAAGCCGCTCGACGTCAAAGGCGTCAACACGCTGGTCGCCGACCTGACCGACAATGGCCAGGCGTTCAATTCGCTCTCCACGCATTTCGGCTTCGAGGGCTATGACGAAGGCAAGCCGCCCTCGCCGCCCGACGCGGTGGTCCATTTCGCCGCCATCCCGCGCGTGCTGATCGAGCCGGACAACAAGACGTACCAGGTCAACGTGATCTCGACCTATAACGTCATCGAGGCGGCGATGAAGCTCGGCGTGCGCAAGGTCGTCATCGCCTCGAGCGAGACGACCTATGGCGTCTGCTTCGCCGAAGGCGACAAGGACTTCAAGAGCTTCCCGCTTGAAGAAGACTACGATGTCGACCCGATGGATTCGTACGGCCTCTCCAAGGTCGTCAACGAAAAGACCGCTCGCGCTTTCGCCATGCGCTACCGCGCCGACATCTACGCCCTGCGCATCGGCAACGTGATCGAGCCGCACGAATACGATCGCTTCCCGGCCTTCCTCGCCGATCCTCTGTCGCGCAAGCGCAACGCCTGGTCCTATATCGACGCGCGCGATCTCGGCGAGATCGTCCATTGCTGCTTGGAGAAGGACGGGCTCGGCTTCCAGGTGTTCAACGCCACCAACGACACGATCACCGCAAATATCCCCACTGCCGAGTTCCTGAAGCGCTATTGCCCCGATACGCCGATCACGCGGCCGCTGGGCGAGTGGGAGGCGCCCCTGTCGAACCGCAAGACGCGCGAAACGCTCGGCTTCAAGGAGGAGCACAACTGGCGGAAATACGTGAAAGGGTGAGGCGAGCCGGCGTTTACTTCCGCCGGCCGCCAACTCCGAGCGCAAGGCGAATAATGCCGGCCAGTCGGTTGTTGACCAGGCGGCGCACTCAAGATGCGTTCGAGCTTTCGCCCGTTCAGTCTGCGAGATGGCGCCGCGCCGCCGGCGCCCCATATGAGTCTGGGCGGGCGGCAATGAAGGAGCCAAGATGCGAAAGGCCATTCTGACCGGCGCCGCCGGGTTCGTACTTGCGCTTGGCGTCGCCGGTACCGGCGCGCTGGCGATGGGCGGCATGGGCGGGCCGTCGGACGCTTGGGGTTCGCCCTGGGCGCTCTATGCGCCGCAGACCTTCCAAGCGCCGCCCGGCTGGGGGCCCCTGGAAAGGCGCGCGGTCTCCGAGGGCCAGAGCCGCGCCGCGCCGACAGATCCTTGCCGCGGCAACAGGGCCTGCGAGCGGCGAATGCGGCGGGTCGCGCCCGGGGCGGCGCAATAGCAGATTTCGCGGCGAAGTTTGGCTGCGCCGCATTGTGGCTTTCGTCACAGCGCGGCGGCGCTCGGCTGCGCTATGTAACGAGCGGATTTGTTCAGGAAGGATTTCGCCATGCTGAAATTTCTGCTTGGCGCGGCCGCCTATATCGCCGGCGCAGCGCTGACCGCGGCGCTCATCGTTTCCGACGCCCACGCGATCGGAGGCGGGCCGACGCCGCCCTGGGCGTCGCCCTATGCGATTTTGGAGCCGCAAACCGTCACGCCGCAAATCGTCGCGCCGCAGGCGGCCGAGGAAGGGCGCGCGGCCTTCGAACAGAGGAACGCGCATTGCGCGCCGGGCGATCGCGCCTGCCTGCGCCGGTTGGAGCGCGAGCGCGCGACGCCGTGGGGACAGCACTGAGGCGCGGCGGAGAAAGGCGCGCTTCGAGTACCTCATTGCGCGCGGACGATGCAAACCAGTCTGAGTTGAGCGCCGGGAATGTTTTTTTTTGGTCGTTTCGCTCACGCAATGACGAGCGCCTGGCGTTTTACGCCTTTTCGCGCCGCCACGCCGCGGCCGCTTCGGCGAGCGTTTGCGGTCCGTCGCTAATTGTCCGAATCGCGGCCGGCATGCGCGAGAAGCGCGGCGCCGGCGCGGGCTGGACCACGCCGTCGATCTCGACGAAAGCGCCGCGCGCGCGAAGATGAGGGTGGCGCGCCGCTTCGGTCAGCGTCAGGACGGGGGCGAAGCAGGCGTCCGTCCCTTCGAGCAGCGCGCGCCATTCTTCGCGCGTACGGGTCGCGAAGAGCGCCGCGAGTTTCTCGCTCAGCGCCGGCCAATGAGCCGGATCGTCGCGGCGGCTGACGATCGGGTCGCCGTCGAGGCCCAAGAGCTCGCAGAGCCGAGCAAAGAAGCGCGGCTCGAGAGCGCCGATCGCAATGTGCTCGCCGTCGGCGCAACGATAGGTACGATAGAACGGCGCGCCGCCGTCGAGAAGATTGCCGCCGCGCTGCTCGCGCCATCGTCCGGCCGCGCTCATCTCCGCCGCCATCGCCATCAGCGAAGCGACGCCGTCGCAAATCGCGCAATCGACCACCTGGCCTTGACCGGTTCGCCTCGCGGCGAGCAGGGCGGCGAGCAGACCAGCGACCAAGTAAAGCGCGCCGCCGCCGAAATCGCCGACAAGGTTCAACGGCGGAATCGGCGCCTCGTGCGTTCCGATCGCGGCGAGCGCGCCGGATAGCGCGATATAGTTGATGTCGTGGCCGGCGCTGTCGGCGAGCGGCCCGCTCTGCCCCCAACCGGTCATGCGGCCATAGACGAGCCGCGGATTGCGCGCGAGCGCGACGTCGGGACCAAGTCCGAGCCGCTCCATGACGCCCGGCCGAAAGCCCTCGATCAACGCGTCCGCGCTTTCGAGCAGGCGGAGCGCCTGGTCGCGTTGCGCGGGGTCCTTCAAGTCAGCGACGATAGAGGGCCGACCGCGCGACAGAACCGCGCCGGGGCGGAAGCGCGACGGTTCGGGACGATCGATCGCGATGATCTCGGCGCCCATATCCGCAAGCAGCATCGCCGCGAACGGAGCGGGCCCGATGCCGACAAACTCGACGACTCGGACCCCTTCGAGCGGCCCGCCGCCAACATTCTCAACGGCCATTTGTCGCCCCTCGCCTCTTGCTCCGGAAACAGTAGCGAGGATTCCGCTTCGTGTCGCTTCCGACGATTCTCATTGCGCCGAAATGCAACCGTCTCGCCATATTATCGCAACCCGGCCGCCATCATTCCGCCGCGTTGTCGGAAACGTACGACGGGTTTCCGCCGCTATCATCTTCATCGCCGCGCTTCGACGTGAAGGGACGTCCCGTCATTCACGTCGCGTTCATGGCGATTGAGGCTTCCTTTGATTGCTTCTCGCCGAGGTTCGAAGCGAGCGAAGACGCAATTGGTTCTGTCATTCTTCTCAGGAAGCGCGCTCGAGAAAGGAAGAACGCTGCGCGCGCTCCGCAATCTTCCGGCCTGCGACTTTCCGAATCTCTCTGGAAACAGTGTCGCATCGCCAAAGACTCAACAGAAAGGACCGCCCATGAAACCTTCTACTTTCTCGCGCGCCGCGCGCGCTTCGTTTGCCTCGGCGCTGCTCGGCGCCGCGTGCATCGTCGCATCGCCCGTTTTCGCTCAAGAGGAGGAGGCGTGCGCGCCGCCGACCGTCGTCGATCAGCCGCCGCCGCCTCTGCCGGAATACGATCAGCCGCCGCTCCCCGGCCCCGGCTATATTTGGTCGCCGGGCTATTGGGCGTGGGACTCGGATGACAGCGATTATTACTGGGTGCCCGGCACCTGGATCGAGCCGCCGCGGCCGGGCTTGCTCTGGACGCCGGGCTACTGGGCCTGGATCGCCGGCGCCTATGTCTTCCATCCCGGCTATTGGGGACCGCGCGTCGGCTTCTATGGCGGCATCGACTACGGCTACGGCTATACCGGAGAAGGGTACGAAGGCGGCCGTTGGGAGCATGGCGTCTTCTTCTACAATCGCACGGTCAACAATTTCGGCAATGTGTCGGTCCGCAACGTCTATGTGCAAAACATCACGATCAACAGGAACGTCACCAATATCAGCTATAATGGCGGCAAGGGCGGCGTAGAAGCCAAGCCCACGCCGGAAGACAAAGCCTACGCCCGTCAGACCCATTTCGCGCCGACGCCGCTGCAACGCGAGCATGTCCAAGCGGCGAGCAAGGATCCGGCGCTATTTCAGAAGACCAATCACGGCGCGCCGCCGGTCGCTGCGACGCCGCGTCCCGCCGCCCTGACCGCGCCGAGCGTCGCTCCGGCCCGTCTTACCGGCGCGCCGCCGCCGAACGGCCCGACGCCAGGCAAGCCAGGGGCGGAGGAAAAAAGGCCGACACCGCCCACAGCCGAAGAAAAGAAGCCGGAAACGCCGCAGCCGGGACTCGAACAGAGAAAATTGCCGGGCGGCGGCGCTCAGCCTGGCGAGGCCCGCCCCAATGGGGAGAGACCGACGCCGCCTGTGGAGCCCAGCCGGACCCCCGCCGAAGGGAAGAAGCCGGCGATCGAGGAAAAGAAACCCTCCCAGTTGAACCGGCCCACTATCGAAGAGAGAAAACCCTCCGAGTTGAACCGGCCGACTATCGAGGAGAGAAAACCTTCCGAGTTGAACCGGCCGGCGATCGAGGAGAAAAGGCCGACTGAAAGAAACCGGCCGCCCGTGGAAGAGGGGCGGCCGGAGCTCAGACCTGCGCCGCAGCTTCGGCCGGAGCCGAGGCCAGAACCGCAGGTTCGGCCGGAGCCGCAATTGAGGCCGGAGCCTCAGAGGCCCGCGCCGCCGCCAATGGGAATCCAGCGGCCCGCGCCCGGCATGCGCCTCCAGCCGCCGCCTGGGGCTCATCCTCCGGGCAAACCGGAAGAGAGGCGGCAGCCCTGACGAACGCGTGAACGCGACATGCGGGGCCTCCGCCCCGCATGCTTTTCAACCGCGGGCCTTGCAGAAGGGGGTTTCAACCCGCGGTCGCAACGCTTATATTTGCTCCGTCGCCCCTCAAAGGCGGCTATGGCGATAAATGGACGTCGGAATAAACCTATCGGACCCGGGGGCGGTACCCGGCGCCTCCACCAAAGCTCGTTCAAAGCGGCGGGTTTCGGCGGGGGCGAAATAGGATCGACGAGGGTGTAAAGGACGCTCTTTCGCTCGGCATGATACCGCCGTTATCGGGTCAAACTTATAGTTGCCAACGACAACTATGCTCCGGTGGCTCTCGCCGCGTAATGCGGTGACGCTACTGGGAATCAAGTCCTGAGGGGTTGCACCTTCAGGCGGGGTCCGGAGGCGCCTGGCAACAGAAGCCTCCACTTTCTTTCTTCATCTCCTGACGCGCGTTGCAATGGCGCCGCCCCTCCAGTAGTTTTTGCGTTCAAGCGCAAGCCGCGTGAGCCATGCCGACCGACCTCATCCGATACGATCTTCTCGTGCAAGACGCGCTGCGCTCGGTCGTGCGCCGGGTGCTCGGCGACGCCGCGCGCAACGGCCTGCCGGGCGAACACCATTTCAACATTTCATTTAAGACGCAGGCGCCGGGCGTCGTGCTGCCGAATGCGATTCGTCAAAAATATCCGGACGAAATGACGATCATCTTGCAGCATGAATTCTGGGACCTCGTCGTGGACGCGGACGGTTTCGAGGTCAGCTTGAATTTCTCGCGCAAGCCGGAGCGGCTTAAAATTCCGTTCGACGCGATCGTCGGCTTCAGCGATCCTTCCGTGCCGTTCGGCTTCAAATTGGAGCCGCGCGAGTCAAGCGCGGCCCCCGCGCCCACGCCGCCCGCCGCTGCGCCGCCCCGCCAGCGACCGGAGCCGGCGACGCCCGCCAAATCGCAGCCTGCGCCGCTGCCGGCCCCCGCGCCGGGCAAACCGGCGGCGAGTCGGCAGGCCGGCGCGGAGGCGCCCAAAGCGCCTGAGAACGGCGAAGCGGCCAAGGTCGTCTCGATCGACGCGTTCCGCAAGAAATAAGGGATCGCGATGGGCGAGATCGTCAATCTACGCCGCGCCCGTAAAACGAAATCGCGCGAAGCGGCTGAGAGCGAAGCGGCCGCCAATCGCTTCCTCTTTGGCAGAACAAAGGACCAGCGCCGGCGCGTCGAGGCCGAGCGCGAGGCGGACGTCAGACGCCTCGACGCGCATCGGCTGGAAAAGCCCGGCGGCGATGGCGAGTGAGGCGCCCGCGGCGCGCGGCGCTTCGATCGTCAAGCGCTCGATCGCCATCGCCGGCCATCGCACCAGCGTCTCGCTCGAAGAAGCATTTTGGCGCGAACTGAAAGCGCTCGCCCGACGCCGCGGCCGCTCGGTCAGCGCGCTCGTAGCCGCTATCGACGCCGAGCGGAAGAGCGCCAATCTGTCTTCCGCGATCCGCGTCTTCGTCCTCGAAGAACTGGCGGAGCGTTAGAGAGCGCCGCCATGCCTCGCCGGCTTGATTGCATTTTGAATTTGTTTTTAAGCTTCGAACGTTGGGGAAACAACTTCAGATTGGGGGCAAAATCCATGGTCAGGATCGCAATCGGGATCGCCGTGGCGTTCGCCGCTTTTTGCTTTGCGGACGCGAACGCCCAGGCAGGAGTCAATCGCGCCTGGGTTTCCGGTCATGGCTCGGACGCGCCCGGCTGCGGCGCGCCGACCAGCCCGTGCCGCACGTTCCAATATGTCGTCAACAGCATCATCAACGCGGGCGGCGAAATCGACGTGCTCGATCCGGCCGGCTACGGCGCCGTGACCGTTCCGTTCGCGCTGAGCATCGTCAATGACGGCGTCGGCGTCGCCGGCGTGCAAGCCGCAGCGGGCGGGAACGCGATCACGTTCAACGGCGGGCCGAACGACATTCTCTCCCTGCGTGGATTGAACATCGAAGGCCTCAACACGGCTGCGAACGGCATCCAGTTCAATTCAGGCGCCTTAATTTCGCTCAGCGACTCCCACGTCACAGGCTTTACCCAATACGGAATCAATTTCGTATCAAGCAGCGGCAATACCTTTCTGGAAGTCAGGAACTCAGGCCTAGGAGAGAACGGCGCCGGCGATATCTATATGAAACCGACTGGAGGCGCGACCGGGCAGTATGGGTACGCGACAATCGCCAATTCGGATCTCGGCGGCGAGGCCGCGTCTCCCACCATCTTGACGCTGGACACGACGGCGGAATCAGGCGCCCGAATGGCGGCGACGCTCTCCAATTGTTTCATTCATGGCACGCCGGGTACGGCGATCAGCGTCAACGCGCCGACCAATCCCGCAATCGTCACGATCAACGACAGTACGCTCACTCAGATAGGGACGACCTTTGTCGCGAACGGCGCAAGCGCCCTCGTCGGCATAGACGGCTCCAAAATTTCGGACACCAACACGGTCGTTCAGACGACGAATGGGGGCGGCGTGTCGTCATTCGGGAACAACGCGATCTGGGCCTATACCACGCTCGGCGCCTTGGGGAGCCAAACGCTTCAGTAAAAGCTGCGCCTTTCGGGCTACAGCCACGGACCGCCGCTCGCCGGCGATTCGACCTAATAAATCCCGGTCGGATCGACTGCGCGCTGCGGCGGCTTGGGCGACGGCTGCAGCGCTGTCGGAGCGATATTGGTCGGCGGCGGCGCGAGCGGATTGGGCGGCGTATCGGCCGTCGGCGGCGGCAAGGGCGGCGCCGCGAGCAGCCGCCGCGCCTCCTCCTCGGCCTTGCGCGCCTCCTCGGCTTTGCGCGCCTCTTCTACTTTGCGCGCCTCCTCGGCTTTGCGCGCTTCCTCGGCTTTGCGCGCCTCTTCGGCTTGGCGGGCCTCCTCGGCCTTGCGCTGCTCTTCCGCTTTGCGGGCGTCGTCGCTCGCTTTCAGCAATTCGTCTTCGACGCGACGACGATCGGCCTCCGATTTCAACCGCGCCTGATCGGCGGCGTAGGCGTCGAGCTCCAGTTCGCGCTGCCTGAGGAACCGAGACGCCTTCAAGCGACGGTTGAACGCGGCTCGCTCGCGGACGTCCGCTTCGAACGCGGCGATCCGCTCGGTTTCGCGGGCGATCGCCTGCGCTTCGAGCGCATTGGCGAGACTCGCCGAATCGATCTCGCGGTTCAGCGCGCCGAGCCGTCCCTTCAAGGCCGCGTTGATCGCCGGCGGCGGCCCGCTCCAGAATTTTTTCGGCGGTTGCGTCTCGCTGATCGCAGCGCGGATATCGAGGTCGAGCGAGGTCAGATCGAGGCTCGCTTGCAGCTTCGCTTCGCCGCTTGCATGCGCCCCGTTGAATGGCCCGACGCGCAATACGCCGGCGCTGATCGCAGCCGGCGCGTCGCCGTCGGCGATCGTCATCGGCTTGCGGTCCATCTCGGTCGCCAACAGATGATTGACGTCGACATTTTCGATGTCGAAACCGTCCGCCTGCGCCGCCGCGACGACGCGCGTCAACGCGCCGGGATCGAATCGGCCGAGCTCGGCGCCGGCGAGTTGGATATGGCCCGAGCCGGCAAGGCCGGCGATCAGCGCGCTGGCGCTTTGCCCGGTCGCGGCGAAATCGAGCCCGCCGCCGATCTTCCCGTTGAGCCCAGCGCGGTCGAGTTGGATCGAATCAAACGCGATCTGCCCCGCCAAGGCGGCGGTCGCGCCGTCTCGGCGCAGCGTCGCGTGGCCGCTGACCGATCCGCCGGCGACGCGCATGAAGACGTCGTCGAGCGTCAGCGCAGTCGGCCCGAGCTTCAACCGGACATTCGCGTCATGCGCCGGAAGGTCGGTCATCAGGTCTAGCGAGCCGATCGTCAGCGCGACGTCCATCGACGGAGGCGTCGCCAGAACCGGCGCGAATTTGAGATCTGACCACAATTGGCCGGCTTTGGCCGGCTGCGCCGGACCAAGCGCGAGCGCGGCGAGGCCGCCAAGGGACAAGCGGTCAAGGATCAAGGCGCCTTCGACTTGCGGCGGCGGCTCGGCCGGCGCGGCTATCGGCGCGTCGGAGCCGGATTGCGGCGCGACGATTTGATAGGTCAGATCGCCGCTCAGCGTCGAGCCGAGCGCCTCGCCTTTCAGATGCGACAGGCGCACTTCGCCGCCCCGCCAGGTCGCCTCGCTCGATAGATCGGCGCCGGCGCTGACTTTGGCCTCGCGCGGGACGACGCCGAAAGCGGCGAGAAGCGGCAGGACATTGGCGCTCTTGAGCGTCGCCGAGCCGTCCGCGAGCGTATCGCCGGCGAGCGCGCGGCCGCGCCAGGTCAGATCGGCGCCGGCGAGCGAAGCCGTCGCCTCGCCGCTAAAGCCCTGCCGCCAATCGCCCTCGGCGCGCAAGCCGACTTGGCCGCGGCCGAGGCCGCTCAAAGGCGGCGTTTGCAGGCCAAGTTGGCGCAGCAGGGAAGACGTCTCGGGCGCATCGAGCGACGCGGTCGCGACGAGCTTGCCGCCGGAATCGGCTGGTCGGTCGATCTTCGCGCCAAGGCGCGTCGCGCCGACGAGTCCGCGGATCGACAGCTCATCGGGCGCGAAAACGCCGTCTTTCGCCGTCCCGCTCGCGCGCGCGTTGATCGTCAGCTTGGCCGGCGACAGCGCGCCGGCGCGATCGACGAGCGCTTGCGTGGCGCCGCCCGGCGCGACCCGGCGCAGCAGCAGCGCAAATTCGCGCAGGCGCTGGGCGTCGATATCGACATTGAGCCAGCGCTCGGCCGGCTTCAAGCCGCCATTCGCCTCGATCGTCGCGCCGCCAAGATCAGCGATGGCCAGATGGTCGAGCGTCACCTCGTCGCCGTTCTTGGCGAGCTTCACGTCGAGCGAACCGCTCTCGAACGGACCCTCGCCGAAACGGGCGATGCGGAACGCCCCGGCGCTCAGCGCCAACGACAGATCGACATTGCGGAGAAAATCGCCGCTGGCGGCGAAATTCGGCAAGGCGTCGAGATCGAGCGAATCCGTCCGCAAGTCGAGGTACAGCCGATCGCGGTCGCCGCCGATCGCGCGCGTGAAAGCGAGATCGCCTTTCAGCGTCGAGCGAGCGAGGCCGAGCGTCAGGTTTCGCGCGACGACGCTGGCGCCGGAAAGATCGACGTCGGCGGCAAGCGAGGCGGAGCCGTAGGGCAGCGCGGCGCTGATCGCGGCGAGGCTCCCGCGCAGATCGTCGTCGCCTTGCGAAATCCAATTGCGCAAGCGCTCGACGTCGCCGACTCGAACGTCCACCGCGCCTTTGAAATGACTGCCCGGCCCGAGTTCGACGTCGCCGGAGGCGGCAAGGCGCGTTTCGCCAGGCGCGAGCGCCTGCACGTTGAGCGCGATCGGCGCGTCGGGCGCGGCCGATGCGTCGAGCGCTGCGTCGTTCAGCGTCTCGCCGCCGAGAATGACCCCCGGCGCGTCGATCTTCAACGTCACAGGCAAGGGCGGTCCGCGATCGAGCCCGGCGCTCGAGAAGAACGCAGCCAGCGCTTGATAGGCGCGCTCGGGCGGCGCCGAATCCTCGTCTTTGCGGCGCAGCAGCGAATCGACGTTCAGCTCCTTGCCGCCCAGCGCGACGCTAAGGCGCGGGGACGCGCCGAAATTCGCCTTGGCGGAGCCTTGCAACGCCAAGGAGCGCGGCTCCTCGCCGAGCCGCGCCTCCAATGTCTTGAATTCGGCGTCGTCGAAATTGGCGGCGAGATCGCCGGAGACGCGCCACGGCGTGGCGGCGCCGTCGCGGATGAAGGCGCCGGAGAAAACTGCGCCGCCCGCATAGTCGAAGCGGCTCTGGCCGAGATTGAGCGAGCCGTCGAACTCGGCCCGCGAGGGGCCGAGGTCAGCGGCGAATTTGAGCGGCAACGCGCCGCCTTTCATCACGCCGGTCGCGAAATGGAAGGCGACCGCGCGGCCGCCAGGGCCGTTGGCGCGACCTCTGCCCTGAAACGGCCCGCGCAGGGACTCGGCCTGAGCCTCGACGTAAAGACCTTCGATCGTCAGCGGCGGCGCGCCAGCCGCGCCGGCGACGACAATCGAGCCGTCATGGAGCGCGACCGTGTCGAGGCCGACTGCTTCCGGCGCGGCTTTGATCGCGAGGAGCGGCGGCGCCGCCGCGCCGGTCGGGCCGCGCTTCAATTCGATGCGCGGACGCTCGAACACCGCGTCGGCGAAGCGGATTTCGCCGCGCGCGAGCGGCGCGAGCGAGAGTTCGAACTTCGCCGCCTGCGCGGAAAAGTCGGCTTCGTCTCCCTGCCCCCCGACCGCGACGTCGGCAAGTTTCAAATAGGGCGTCGGCAGCAGCGCCGCCTCGATCGGACCTCTGACCACGACCGGTCGGCCGAGCGCGGCGGACAATTCCTGTTCGACGGCGGCGCGATGCTGCGACCAGTCGACGAAATAGGGACCGACCAAAGCCGCGCTCAGCACGGCGATCAGCAGAAGGGCGAGGACGGTCAGAAAAACGCGCAAGGCGAAACGTCGATTTCAGCGGCCGGGCTCAAGCGCCGGCCCGCGCGCACAATAACGCACTTCGTGGCGCGAGGGTGACGGAAGCTCATCCCCCGCACGGCGGGAGGGATAATCACTCACTCCGTGAATATCTTCCCCGGATTCATCAAATTGCGCGGATCGAACGCCGCCTTGACGCGGCGCATCAGGTCGAGCGTCGCGGCGGAATGCTCCTCTTCGAGATAGGGCGCCTTCTTCTGACCGACGCCGTGCTCGCCGGTGCAGGTGCCGCCCATCGCCAAGGCGCGGCGCACCAGCCGGTGGGAAAAGGCTTCGCCGCGGGCGACGTCCTCCGGATCGTCGACGTCGATCAACGGGCTCGTATGGAAATTGCCGTCGCCGACATGGCCGACGATCGGCGCGACGAGACCCGATTCCTCGATGTCGCGCTGCGTCTCCTCGACGCAATCAGCGAGCCGCGAAATCGGCACGCAGACGTCCGTTGCGAAAAGCTTGGCGCCGGGCCGCAGCAGAAGCGTCGCCCAGTAGACGTCGTGCCGCGCTTGCCAGAGCTTGCTCCGCTCCTCCGGCTTGGTCGCCCAGACGAAGGGTCCGCCGTCGAACTCGGCGGCGATCTCGCCGAAGAGCCGCGATTGCTCGGCGACGCTCGCGGGCGTGCCGTGGAACTCGACGAACAGCATCGGCGTCTCGGGCAAGGACAGTTTCGAATAGGCGTTGCACGCCTTGACCTGCAGCGCATCGAGCAACTCGATTCGCGCCACCGGGACGCCGGACTGGATCGTTGCGATCACCGCATCGCAGGCCACGCGCACCGTCTTGAACGGACAGTGGCCGGCCGACATCGCCTCGGGCGCGCCATAAAGGCGCAGTGTGATCTCGGCGATCACGCCGAGCGTTCCCTCCGACCCGACGAAGAGGCGTGTCAGATCGTAGCCGGCGGACGATTTCTTGGCGCGGCTCGCGGTCTGGACGATCGCGCCGTCGGCGGTGACGACTTTCAGCGACAGGACATTATCCTTCATGGTGCCGTAGCGCACAGCGTTCGTGCCGGAAGCGCGGGTCGCCGTCATGCCGCCGATCGAAGCGTCAGCGCCGGGATCGATCGGAAAGAATAGGCCGGTATCGCGCAAATAGTCGTTGAGCGCCTTGCGCGTGACGCCCGGCTCGACGACGCAGTCCAAATCCTCGGCATGGACTTCGAGCACGCGATTCATGCGCGAAACGTCGATCGAAACGCCGCCATGCGGCGCATTGAGATGGCCCTCGAGCGACGTGCCTACGCCAAAGGCGATGATCGGGGCATCGTGCTTGGCGCACAGCTTGACCGCATCGACGACATCCTCGGTCCGCTCGGCGAACACCACCGCATCGGGCGGCTGGTTCGCGGTCCAGGTCAGCGTATGGCCGTGCTGCGCGCGCACGGCCTCCGAAGTTACGAGCCGATTGCCGAAACGGGCGGCGAGATCGCCGGTCAACGCCGCGACCGCCTGGGGCGACAGCCGGCCGTCGCGGCGGCGAAGTGGGGCGAAAGGCGGGGGCGCGACGTCGGTCACGGGCGATTCCTCTAAGGCGCGGAAGATAGGACTTGCCGGCAAGAGGAGCAAATTGCCGCTTTTCGGCGGAGACGCGGGCAGGCATGAGAGGCGCGCCATCTCCTGCCAAGCGGCGAAAGGTACGGGAAGCCAGCCGCGCTTCAACAGGCGAAGCTGAAGGGTCTCGCGCGTCGCTTTACCGGCTCGCCTGGATATGACTGCGCACGACGGGATAAATTTGCGTCTCCCAGCGTTTGCCGTTGAACACGCCGTAATGGCCGACGCCGGCTTGCAGGTGATGGGCCTTCATATAGGGCCGCAGCCCGCCGCACAGGTCCTGGGCGGCGAGCGTCTGGCCGGCGGCGCAGATATCGTCCTTCTCGCCTTCGACGGTCAGCAGAAACGTCCTGCGGATCGCCCGCGGGTCGATCCGCTCGCCCTTGAATTTCATCTTGCCGAGCGGCAGCGCCGCGTCTTGGAACACTTGCGCGATCGTCTCGAGATAGAAGTCGGCGCTCAAATCCATGACCGCGAAATATTCCTTGTAGAATTCGCGGATCGCGTCGGCCTTGTCGTGATCGCCCGCGATCCGATGCTTGACCATGTCGAGGAAGGACTTGGCGTGGCGCTCGGCGTTCATGCTCATGAAGGCGGTCAGCTGCACGAAACCAGGATAGACGCGCCGTCCGCCGCCCTTGAGGCGCGACGGGACGACGCTGATCATGTTGTCCTCGAACCATTTGAGCGGCCGCTTCATCGCCAGTTCGTTGACCTTGGTCGGCGAGACGCGCGTGTCGATCGGCCCGGCCATCAGGGTAAGACTGCGCGGCTGATGATTGTTCTTGTGCTGCGCCATGATCGTCGTCGCGGCCAAAGCGGAGACCGCCGGCTGGCACACCGCGACGATGTGGCTGTCGGGCCCCATATGCTTGATGAAGTCGATCAGGTGCTGCGTGTAGTCGTCGAGGCCGAAGGCGCCGGCGCTCTCGGGAATGTCGCGCGGGTTGATCCAATCGGTCAGAAAGACCTCGTGATCGCGCAGCATGGTTCGCGCCGTGCCGCGCAGCAGCGTCGCGAAATGACCGGACATCGGCGCGACGAGCAGCACTTTCGGTTCGTCCCGGCTTGTCGCCTTGCGAAAGCGCAGCAGGTCGCAGAACGGGGTCGAGAAGACCACGTCCGACTGGACGGGAATCTTGTCGCCGCGAATCTCGATCTCGTCGAGATCATAGGGCGGCCGATCATGCGTGAAGCCGGCCAGCGCGGCCGCCTCGCAAAACGCCGCGACCTGCTTGGCCGGCGCGACCGGCCACGGCCGGAGCGTTCGCTCCCCATGGGCGGCGAGCGACCGGACCACGTCGCCCAGATCGGCGGCCGCTTGGTAGAATTCGTACAGCATTCGTCCGGCTCGCTTCTGGCCAAGCCGAGCCAAGCAATCGCCGTGCCATTGGCATGTGATTTGCTATATCTTTCAAAGGTTTTCCCAGGAGGCCGCAATGGCGAGGGCGACGCTGACGTTGAGCAGCAAGAACTATTCGTCCTGGTCGTTGCGCGGCTGGTTGACGGCCAAGCTCGCCGGTCTCGATTTCGAGGAAGTGTTCGTCGAGCCGGGCGATCCGGACGCGCGCGCTGAAATCCTGCTCCTCTCGCCGTCGATCCTCGTTCCTTGCCTCACCTATGACGGCGTCAAAATCTGGGACACGCTGGCGATCGGCGAATTTTTGAACGAGATCGCGCCGGAAGCCGGACTCTTGCCTAAAGATTGGGCAAAGCGCGCCCATTGCCGGTCAATCTGCGGCGAAATGCATTCGGGCTTCATCTCGCTGCGGCAGGCGTTGCCGATGAACATCAAGGGGCGGTTCGAGTCCTTCAAAATCTGGTCGAAAGCCGTCGCCGACATCGACCGCATCGCCGCGATTTGGCGCGACTGCCTGGAATCCTATGGCGGCCCGTACCTGTTTGGCCCGATCTCGTTCGCCGACGCGATGTACGCGCCGGTCGTCAGCCGATTCCGCACTTATGACGTGAAGCTTGACAAGGCCTGCCAGGCCTATGCCGACCGCGTCTGGGCTCTGCCGGCGATGCAGGAATGGGTCGCGGCGGCGCTGGCCGAGACGGAGGAGATCGAGGAGCTCGAGGCCGAGTTCTAACGACGCTGCGTTCAGACGGATCATAAAGACGCGAGCGATCGGCCGGCCTGATCCCGCGAAGCGCTCCACTCGCCGGCAAAGCTCCACGACTCGGACTGCTTCGCCGCTTCGCTCCTGGCAAAGACGGCGGACTTGTTTTGACGCCGCGCCGACCGCCTACGCCCGACCGAGATTCTGTCGATTCTCGATCAGATCGTTGACCACGCTCGGATCGGCCAGCGTCGACGTATCGCCCAGCGCCGAGAACTCGTTCTCCGCGATCTTCCGCAAAATCCTTCGCATGATCTTGCCGGACCGCGTCTTCGGCAGGCCGGGCGCGAATTGGATGACGTCGGGCGAGGCGATGGGCCCGATCTCCTTGCGCACCCAGGCGACAAGCTCTTTGCGCAGCTCTTCACTAGGCTGTTCGCCGGCCATCAGCGTCACGTAAGCGTAAATGCCCTGGCCTTTGATGTCGTGCGGGTAGCCGACCACCGCCGCCTCGGAGACTTTCTCATGCGCGACCAGGGCGCTCTCGACCTCGGCGGTGCCCATGCGGTGGCCCGAGACGTTGATGACGTCGTCGACGCGGCCGGTGATCCAGTAATAGCCGTCTTCGTCGCGCCGGCAGCCGTCGCCGGTGAAGTATTTGCCGGGATAGGTCGAAAAATAGGTCTGCACGAATCGCTCGTGATCGCCGTACACGGTGCGCATCTGGCCGGGCCAGGAATCGGCGAGGACGAGATTGCCCTCGCAGGCGCCTTCCAGGACCTTGCCGTCGCCATTGACGATTTCCGGCTTGATCCCGAAGAAGGGCCGCGTCGCCGAGCCGGGCTTCAGCGCGGTCGCGCCGGGCAGCGGCGTAATCAATATGCCGCCGGTCTCGGTCTGCCACCAGGTGTCCACGATCGGGCAGCGATGGTCGCCGACGACGCGATGGTACCATTCCCAAGCTTCCGGATTGATCGGCTCGCCGACCGAGCCGAGCAGGCGCAGCGAAGCGCGGCTGGTCTTTTTCACCGGCTCTTCGCCCGCGCCCATGAGCGCGCGGATGGCGGTCGGCGCAGTGTAGAAGATGTTGACCTTGTGCTTGTCGACCACTTCCCAGAAGCGGCTCACGCTCGGGTAGTTGGGCACGCCCTCGAACATCAAGGTCGTCGCGCCATTGGCGAGCGGACCATAGACGATGTAGCTATGGCCGGTGACCCAGCCGATATCGGCCGTGCACCAATAGATGTCGCCGTCATGATAGTCGAAGACGTATTGATGGGTCATCGCCGTATAAATGAGATAGCCGGCGGTCGTATGCAGCACGCCTTTCGGCGCGCCGGTCGAGCCTGACGTATAGAGGATGAACAGCGGATCCTCCGCATCCATCGGCTCGGCCGGGCAGTCGGGGGAAGCCTTGGCCATCGCCTCGTCGAGCCAGACGTCGCGCTCCGGATGCCAGGCGATCGCGCCGCCGGTGCGCTTGGCGACCAGCACCCGCTCGACGCAATTCGTCTTGCCGACGGCGACGTCGACATTGGCTTTCAACGGCGCCTTGCGGCCGCCGCGCAGGCCCTCGTCGGCGGTGATGACGACAGCCGATTGCGCGCCGGCGATGCGGCCGGCGAGCGAATCGGGCGAGAAGCCGCCGAACACGACCGAATGGATGGCCCCGATCCGCGCGCAAGCGAGCATCGCGTAAGCCGCCTCGGGAATCATCGGCATATAGATGGTGACGCGGTCGCCTTTCTTGACGCCCTGGCTCTTCAGCACATTGGCCAGGCGGCAGACCTGCTCATGCAACTGGCGATAGGTGATCTTCTTCGAATCTTTCGGATCGTCGCCTTCCCAGAGGATCGCGACCTGGTCGCCACGCTTGGCGAGATGGCGGTCGACGCAATTGACCGCGACATTGGTCTTGCCGCCCTCGTACCATTTGATCGAGACCTGGCCGGGGCCGAACGACGTGTCCTTGACCCTGACGAACGGCTTCATCCAGTCGATGCGCTTGGCCTCGTCGCGCCAGAATCCTTCCGGGTCGCTGATCGACCGGGCGTAGAGCTCCCGATATTTGGCGTCGTCGATATAGGCGCGGCTCGCCCATTCCTTGGGGACTTCGTAGACCTTCGCCGACATTTAATCCTCCCTTGGCCCCGCCGGAACAGGCGGACGCCGCGACGATGACTCCGTTGTCCAACATTATGCAGCGCCGCTTTGATCCAGGACAAGCGGCGCCGCCTTCGCCTTTCGTCGCGGGTCGAGAAGCCCCGATGTCATTCCCGCGCAAGCGGGAAGCCAGCGAACCTCGGCGTCTCAGGTTCAGCCTGGATTCCCGCTTTCAGGGGAATGACATTCCTCGCAGGTTGGGCTTGACAATGACCGCCGGTCAGTTACATAAATGACCAGTGGTCATTAATCGGAAAGCGCCGCGCAAGCGCCGCGCCGTCACCGAAGCGCTGAAAGACGCCCGCCGCGACGCCATCCTCGCCGCGGCTGAGGCGCTGTTTTGCAACCAAGCTTTCGAGAGCATCGCCATGAGCGACATCGCCGCCGCCGCCGGCCTCGCCAAGGGCACGCTCTATCTCTACTTCCGCACGCGGGAGGAGATTTTCCTCGCGCTGTTGCTGCGCGAATTCTCCGCCTGGCTCGCCGATTTCGCCAAGGCTGCGGCTCGCTTCGCCTCGCCCGAAGCGGCGCTCGACTGGATCGCCGCCTCGCTCGCTGCGCGCCGCGAACTCCTGCGTCTCGCCGCGCTTTTGCACCTCGTCCTCGAGCGTAACCTGCCGGTCGAGACCGCCCGCGCCTTCAAGCTCGAAGTCGAAGCGGGACTGACCGCGCTGGCGCCGCGCGTCGCCGAGGCTTTGCGCATTGGCGACGAAGCTGAGGCGCGGCGCTTTCTGCGCTGGCTGCAGGCGAGCCTGGTCGGGCTCTATCAATTAGCCTCGCCCGCGCCGGCGGTGCGCGCCGCCATGGCCGAGGAGCCGCGTCTGGCTGGGCTCGCGATCGACTTTGAAAGCGAATTGCGCGCCATGCTCGGCGCGCTGCTCAAAGGGACGCGCGAGCGTCCTTAACCTTAGCGACAGGACCGCGATATGACGCAGTGCCGCTTCAACGGGGTCAGCCGCGAGCTCCCTGAAAGCCCCGACGCCACGCTGATCGACGTCATCCGCGACCGCGAAGGCCTCACCGGCGCGAAGCTGGTTTGCGGCGCGGGCGTCTGCGGCGCTTGCACAGTGCTGCTCGACGGCGCGCCGGTCGCGAGTTGCCTTCTGCCGGCAAAAGCGGCGGCGGGCCGGAGCGTGGTCACGATCGAGGGGATCGGGGCCGGGGCGCTGCATCCGGTGCAGAAGGCGTTCATGGCGCTCGATGCGTTGCAATGCGGCTTTTGCACGCCGGGCTTCATCGTCGAGTCTGTCGCCTTCCATGACGAATGGCGCGCCAAGAAAGGCGCCGCGGTTCCGACCCGCGAGGAGATCGCCGCTGCTCTTTCCGGCCATCTCTGCCGCTGCGGCGCATACGACAATATTCTTCGCGCCGTCGCCGAGGCCTGCGCCGGGCGCTTCGACGGCGGCGATGCGGCGCGATCGCCTCGCGTCGAAGCGCGCGACAAGGTCGCCGGGGCCGCAAAATACACGGTCGACATCCGCCACGACAGGCAGTTCGAGGGCGTCGTCTTTCGATCACGGATTGCGCACGCCAAGATCGAGGCGCTCGACTTCGCCGAGGCGCTCGCCATTCCCGGCGTCGCGGCCGCGATCTCGCTGCTCGGCGAAGACCGTACCGTCCGCTATGTCGGGCAACAGATCGCCGCCGTGGCCGCCGCCGATCGCGAGACCGCGCTCAGAGCATGCGCCGCGATCAAAGTTCAGTACCGAGAATTGCCGCCTGTCGTCGGCATGGACGCCGCCCGCATGCCGACAGCGCCCGAAATTTTCGCAGGGTCGCGAAAGAGCGCCGGCAACGCCTCCGAGGGCATGGCTATGCCGACGCCGTGGCGGCGGAACGTCCGCGGCCCGTCTTCGGCGTTCTCGCTCAAAGCGAAGAAAGCGCGCAATTGGATCGCGGCGGCGAGAGAGGCGGGCGATCCGCTCTTGTTCGAGGCGACCTTTCGCACCGGGGCGCAGCAACATTGCTCGCTCGAACCGCATGCCGCGGTCGCGCGCTTCGACGGCGACCGACTTACCGTGCATGTCTCGACGCAAGCCGTGTTCGAGCTGAAGAAGCTCATCGCCAAGCGCTTCAAGCTCGATCCGTCCCATGTGCGCGTCATCGCGACGCATGTCGGCGGCGGCTTCGGCTCGAAGGCGACGCTCGGGATCGAGACGGTCGCCGCAATCGAGCTGGCGCGGGCGGCGAAGGCGCCGGTGCGAGTGGTCTTCGACAGGCATGAAGAACTGTCGGTGGCGGGTTATCGGCCGGGCGCGGAAATGAACATCGCCCTGCTCGCCGACCGCGACGGCCGTCTCAAGGCGCTCTCGCTGGCGGCGCATGGCGACACCGGCGCGTCGGTCAATTCGACCATCGCCGCGCTGGCGCGGCTCATCTACCCGGCCGAGGCGAAAGATCTTTCCGATTTCGACGTGGTCAGCAACCTGCCGCCTGGCGCCCCGTTCCGCGCGCCCGGCGGTCCGCCCATGGCCTTTGCGCTCGAACAGGCGGTCGACGAGGCGGCGCTGCGCTTGAAGACGGACCCGATCGCTCTGCGCAAGCGCTGGGACGACAATCCCAACCGCCGTCGCCTTTACGAGTGGGCGCAAGGGCTCAGCGCGTGGCGCAACGCCGCGCCGCCGGCGTCGAAGACCGGCCGCTACCGGCGCGGCGTTGGCGTCGCCGCCGGCTATTGGCTGTACCTTTGGCAGCCTGGCTCGAAAGTGCAGCTTTCAGTCGAAAGCGGCCGCATCGTCGTCGCTTCGGCGGCGCAAGACATCGGCACCGGCAGCCGCACGGTGCTCGCCAATACGATCGCGCGCGAATTCGAGTTGGAGCCGCACGAAGTCGAAGTCCGCATCGGCGATTCGAGCCTGCCGGAAGGCCCGGGCTCCGGCGGCAGCCGGACCACGGCTTCCCTCGTCCCGCCGGCGCTCCTCGCCGCGCAGAAGCTCAAGCAGGCCGTCCAGCAGCGAACGCGGCGCGAGCCGCAAGCCGGCTCCAACGCGCCGTGGCGCGAGATGATCGCAGCCTGTCCGGATTTCTCGGTTTCGAGCGAGCGGCCGGAAGACGCGAGGACATTGGCGCCAGGCGTCCGCTCGCCGCTTGGGGAGGTCGGCCTCATGGGCCACATATTCGGTTGGATGATGCGGCGCTTCTCGCACATCGCCATCGGCGCTGGCGCGCCAAGCTCGGTCCAGGTCGTCGAGGTCGAAGTCGATACTCTGTTGGGACATGTCCGCGTTCTCGAAGTCCACACCGGGATCGCGGTCGGAAAACTCGCAGCGCCCGCGCTGGCGCAAAGCCAGGCGAGCGGCGCCATTGTTCAGGGCGTCGGCTACGCGCTCTATGAGGGCCGCGAGGTAGACCTTCAGACGGGCGACGTCCTCACGGCGGGGATGGAGGATTATCGCCTGCCTGGCGTCGCCGATACGCCGCTCATCGATCTCCATTTCGACGAGGGCGGATTCGATCATGTCCTTGGCGGCGGCGTCGGCATCGGCGAGGTCGCGACCGTCCCCACCGCTGCGGCTATCGCCAACGCCGTGCGCAACGCGACCGGCGTCAGGCCGAAAGAGATACCGCTGCGGCCCGACCGGATGTTGCGGCTGTTGAGCGAGGGAGCGCGGACATGAGCGCGCCGATGATGATCGCGGACGGAAAGGCGATTGAGCTTCGAGCGGGCGGTACGGACCTTTCCGAAAGACGCCGGAGCGGCGTCTCGCGCGGATCGCTGATCGACATCGCGCCGACGCCGGATATGACGGGCATCGATTGCAGCGCGAACGGTGCGGCGCGCATCGGCGCCTTGGTCACGATCGATCGGATTGCGAACGACCCTCGTATCGCGGCCGCCTATCCGGGCCTCGCCGCGGCCGCCGGCGGCCTGGCGACGCCGCAAATCCGGCGCGTCGCCACGATTGGCGGCAATCTCGCCCAGCATTCGCGCTGCTGGTACTATCGCAATCCCCATACCGCTTGCCTCAAGAAGCACGGCTCGATTTGTTCGGCGCGAGGCGGCAATCATCTCTACGGCGTCATTTTCGACTTGGGCCCATGCGTCGCGCCGCATCCCTCGACGATGGCCGCTGCGCTCCTGGCGTATGACGCGAGGATCGACACTGACCGCCGGGCCGACCTGACGATCGCGCAATTGTTGGGCGACGGCGCTAATGGCGCTGTCGACAACGCGCTCGAGCCGGGGGAGACGATCACGCGCGTCGAACTGCCGCCGCCAACGCTCGGCGAGCGCGCGCTGTACAAGCGGGCGATTTCCCGGGCCTCTGCCGAATGGCCGCTGGTCGAGATCGTCGCCCGCGCCGTCGTCGCGGACGGCTCGCTGCGCTTGCTTCGCCTCGCCGCGGGCGGCGTCGCGCCCGTCCCCCTGCGGCTCGCGGCCGCGGAAGCGGCGGCTCAAGGCGCGGCCGCGACCGGCGCGACCATCGCCCGCGTTGTCGAACAATCGACCGCCGGCGCAAAACCGCTGGCGATGACGGCGTACAAGCTCGATCTGCTCAAGGGACTCGTGCGGGATCTGATGGAGCGGCTTTTGGCTTAGACTGACGCCGCTCAATTGCCCCTCGAATAATAATTTCAGACCGGTCAGACGTTTGACGCTTCTGGAGGTACGAATTACAACAAAAATATTGACTAAGGCGCGCGACGATCCTATGTACCGCTGGCCGTGACAACGCCGTAACTGCTCTGACGGCAGAGGTACTGAAGCAATAATTTTCTCTTGATCTTCTTCCAGTGCTGGAGCGAATTGCGTGTACGCCGAGCCGCTGAAAACGTCATTGCGAGGAGCGAAGCGACGAAGCAATCCATTCATAGGGCTGAGCTTTACGAATGGATTGCTTCGCTTCGCTCGCAATGACGGATGGGGTCTACCTAAAAGCGACTCGCTCTAATAAATCCATGGGCTTGCGGCGGCGCCAAGGAAGGGCGGGGAAGGAGAAAGGAAGCAAGGGGAAGGAAAAGGAAATGTTTTTCTTCCCGTTGTTTCTGGCGCGATCCTCTATCCCGAAGGGAAAGGCAAAAAAGGCGTAGTATCCTTCCCCAAGCCCTCGGAGGCGTCATTGCGAGGGGCGAAGCGACGAAGCAATCCATTCATAGAGCTGAGCCTTACGAATGGATTGCTTCGCTTCGCTCGCAATGACGGGTGGGTCTATGAAATGAAAAGGATTTCTGGCGAGACAGGCGATCCATTGCGCTCGCTTATAATCCGCCCATTTCGCAGATGATCTTCCACTCGGCGTCTGTCACCGGCTGCACCGAGAGCCGCGACAGCTTGACTAGCGCCATATTGGCGAGGCGCTTGTCGGCCTTGATCGCCGCCAGCGTGACCGGCTTGGGCAGCGCCTTCACGACGCGGAAGTCGACCATGCCGAACGTGCCGGTCTCGTCGGTCGGATCGGGGTAATACGTCTTGCTCACTTCGACGATGCCGACGATCTCCTTGCCTTCGCCGGAATGATAGAAGAAGGCTTCGTCGCCAAGCTTCATCGCCATCAGGTTGAGCTTGGCGGCGTGATTGCGCACGCCGTTCCAATTCGTCCCCTTCTTGCCGGCCGCGACCTGCTGATCGAAGGACCAGGACGAGGGTTCGCTTTTGACGAGCCAGTGAGCCATTTTCAAAGACCCTCAGGCGAGCGGCGCGCCGACGCCCTGGCGCCAGGCTTTGACGCTTATCGATTCGAAGAGGCCGACTTTGCCGAAAGGGTCGTCGTCGACGAGTTTGAGCGCCTCGTCCTGATCGGCGACGTCGAAAATCAGCATCGAGCCGATCGGCGTCTCATTGTCGGGCCCGAGCAAGGCGCCGGCGACTTTCAGCTTGGCGCCGAGCCCGTTGAGATAGGCGAGATGGGCCGGCCGGTTGTCGAGCCGGGTTTGCAGATGGTCGGGCTTGTCGATGCAGGTGGCGACGAAAAGCAAGGGCGTCCCCCGGGTGAGCCGCGGCAAGCTAAGCGAAGGCGCGAGAAGCGTAAAGCGCCGGTCGCCTACGCCTCGGCCTTGGGCGGGCGGGAAAGGAGGGCGCGTACCGCGTCGCTGGGTTCGATCGCGCCTTTGAGCAGGGCGTCGACGCTTTCGGCGATTGGCATCTCGACGGCGTGCGCCTTGGCGAGGTCGATCAGAGCGCCGGCCGTGTAGACGCCCTCGACGAGCTTGCTCGCGGCCAAAGCCTCGGGGACTTTGGCGCCGCGGCCAAGCGCCAGGCCAAAAGCGAAATTGCGCGATTGCGGCGAGGTGCAGGTCAGCACCAGATCGCCAAGGCCGGAGAGGCCGGCGAGGGTCTGCGGCTTGGCCCCGAGCGCCGCGCCGAGGCGGGAGAGTTCGGCGAAACCGCGCGCGATCAAAGCCGCGCCGGCGCTCGCGCCGAGACTCAAGCCGGCGGCGACGCCGCAGGCGATGGCGAGCACGTTCTTGGCCGCGCCGCCGATTTCTACCCCGATGACGTCGGTCGAATGATAGAGGCGAAAGCTCGCGCTCTGCAGCGCGTCGGCCAGCGCCTTGGCCAAATCCTCGTCCGACGCCGCGAGGGTCGCCGCGGTCGGCAGGCCGGCGGCGACGTCGGCGGCGAAGCTGGGCCCGGACAAAATCGCCGCCGGATGGGCGGGCGCGGCCAGCGTGAGCGCCTCCGTCATGAACAGATCGTCGCCCTGCTCGATTCCCTTCGCGCAGGCGACCAGCGGCCGGCCGGGCGCCAGCACTTCGGCGAGCTCCTCGGCGACGCCGCGCGTCGCTTGCGCCGGCACGACGACGAGCGTCGCCGCGCAATCGGCAAGGTCGATAATCTCCGATGTCGCCTTGACGCTCTCGGAGAGGAATACGTGAGGCAAGCGACGGGGATTCTCGCGCGTCCTGGCCAGGGCCAGCATCTCGGCCTCGTCGCGGCCCCAAAGCACGACTTTTCGTCCCGCGCTCGCCGCCACATTGGCGAGGGCGATGCCCCAAGCGCCGGCGCCGGCTACGCCGATGGTTTGAAATTCGGTCAGGGCTGGCTCCTCCTTCCTACGCGCCATCTAAGAGCGAACCGAAACATCCATTCCTAGATCAAACCTCCGTGTCATTCCCGCGAAAAGCGGGAATCCAGGAGCGGCGGCGCTTGCCGGATAGGCCGTCCTGGATTCCCGCTTGCCAGGCTGTGAGAAAACTCCTTTGGCGTTGATTTAGAGGCGCGGGGCTGATTCTGTGCGGGTACGGCGTGGGAATGATTTGCAGGTCCCGATGGCGCATATCAGCGGTCAGTCGCGCTACCAAGCGAC